>Ga0137369_10001549_pt1 | contig 23185 bp, 18 predicted proteins | sample SagtaG_12_FD_104918 | JGI IMG/M metagenome (GOLD analysis project Ga0137369, IMG submission 104918) | Vadose zone soil microbial communities from Sagehorn Ranch, Mendocino, California, USA - Sage1_L_113_16 metaG | ecosystem: Environmental > Terrestrial > Soil > Vadose zone | place: USA... | reverse complement strand
GGTCCCATGCTTTCCTGGAGCGATGCGTCCTGCATCGCGATGCCCTCGACGCCGCTGAACGTCCTGCCGGATTTCTGTGCGTCGCGATCGATCAGGTAATCGTTGTCCTTGTTGGCCAGCGGACGAAACGTGCCCGGGACGTAGCGCACGTGGATGCCCTTCCCGTCGCGCATGGCCCCGATCTCTGCATCGGTCAACTCGCGAATCGGATGATAGTCGAAGCTCCACGCCCAGCAGTTCTCGTCGTCGATCGGAATCCAGAAATGCCCGTGAACGGAATGATTGCCGCGCGGCGCGATCATCGTGAACGACGGCATCACCCATTGCGTGATCCGCCAGTAGTACCGGCCGGCCTCCGCGTTGCGGCGCGCCCCGATGTACAACCCGCCGGCGCTTTCGACGACCTCGAAGACCGGTCGCGCGTCGCTCAGGTTGTACTGGTTGCCCTTGGCGCCTTTGAACAGCGGGTCCGTGTTGAGGTCGCCGCGGTGCAGGAACGAGACGTGGCTCGAATCGATCCCGCCCTCCATCGCCTGCAGCCAGTTGGATTCCTGGACTCGCTTGCTCGTGAATCTCTGAGGCGGCGGCACCGTGATGAATTCCCATTCGGGCAGCGGCGGCTGCGCCTCCGGCGGTCCCATGTACGCCCACAGGATGCCGCCACGCTCGACCATCGGGTACGATCGGAGCTTGATCTTTTTGGCGAATCCGGACGCCTCCGGTTCGGACGGCACGTCGATACACTGTCCCGTCACGTCGTACTTCCAGCCATGGTAGGAGCAGCGCAGTCCGCATGCCTCGTTGCGCGCGAACCAGAGCGACACGCCGCGGTGCGCGCAGAACTCGTCGACGAGCCCGTAGCGGCCGTCGGTGTCGCGGAACGCAATCAACCGCTCGGAGAGGAGCTTCACGCGCACGGGAGGGCAATCGTTCTCCGGCAGCTCCTCCAACAGGAGTGCCGGCATCCAATAGCTTCGGAACAGGCGGCCCATCGGCGTCTCCGGCCCCGTTTGCGTCAGCAGATCGCTGTGTTCTTTCCTGAGCATGGTCCGAGCTCCGCGGTCAATGGTCTGACCTTTGATGGTCTCGTATACTGAGCCGGATTATGCCGTCACGCATAGAACTCTGCAAGGTTGAGGAGGTGCCGGTCGGCGAGGCGCGCCGGATCGAGAGAGCCGGACTGGCGCTCGCGGTCTACAACCTCGACGGAGAGTTCTGCGTGACCGACGATGCGTGCACCCACGGCCCCGGCTCGCTCTCAGAAGGCTTCATAGACGGTGACGTGATCGAATGCAATTTTCATCAGGGAAGGTACAACATCCGCACCGGCGAGGTCGTGGGGCCCCCCTGCATGGTGCCGGTGAAGGCGTACAAGACCATCGTTGAGGACGACCGGGTGTTTATCGAAGTGTGAAAAGGTCGAGCAGGTCAGAGGCGGATTAGATCTTGAAGGACTCCAGTGTTTCGGGGGCAAACAACTGGTCCGGTTCCAGTTGCTGTTTGGCCAGCCCCTGCTCGTGCGAATAGCGGAGAAACGTCGACAGCGTCTGGCGATTTCGGTCCAGGCCGTACGGCCAGAAATCGTCGCCCATCTCCCGGCGCGTCTCGTCGACGTGCGCCGTCAGCCAGGGAAGCATCGTCTTAAAGGCGGCCGTCTCGGACAGGTCGTCGTATGTGGCCTGCTGCGCCGCACGGAACGCTTTGCACAGAGACTGCGCCATCCATCGGTTCCGCTCGTAGACGTCGCGCCGCAGGACAACGGCGTGCATGATGGGGAAGATGCCGGTGCGTCGGAAGTAGTCGCGCTCTACCGTGGCGAAGTCTTCGAACAGCCGCGTCACGACGCCACCTGCAGACCGGAAGCTGGAGGGTATGCGGGGTGTGTAGAGCGCGTCGATCTCGCCGCGGGCGAGCATCGATGCGAGCGTCTGCTTCGGACCTATGGGCTCGACACGGATCGACGGCGGCAGATCGAGCCGCAGCTTCTCGGCACGCCCTGGCTCTTCCTGGCCGCCTGTGACGTAGGTGACGCTGTCGACTGGGACGCCGTGCTCGTCGGCAAGGATGCCGCGGATCCACACGCAGGCGGTCAACTGATACTCGGGAGCGCCGACTCGTTTCCCGATCAGGTCTTTCGGCTCTTTTATGCCGCTGCCGGCGTGGACGTAGATGCAGGAATGGCGGAAGCATCGCGACGGAAACACCGGAATCGCGATGAACGGGCGATCCGGATGGAACAGCGAGAGCACGTACGAGGAGAGCGACAACTCGGCGGCGTCGAACTCCTGGTGCCGCAGCATGCGGAAGAACGTTTCCTCGACGGGAATGTTCACGCAGGTGAGGTCGATGCCGTCGGGGCGGACGCGCTCGTCGACGAGCGCGCGCGTGCGGTCGTAGTTCCAGCAGGCGAGCGTGAGTGGCACGTTCGACATTGCGCGTCAGCATAGTCGATGATCGCCGTGCGCGTTTGACTCGGCGCGACGACACGACTTACAGTCCGTTTTCGTCCCTGGAGGTATCGTTGCCTGAAAAAGCCCTGGCCGCCGTAAAGGTCGGGCCATCGACCACGGAGCTGCGTGAGCTCGATCTGCCGCCGGTCCCCGACGACGCGGCGCTGATGAAGGTCGAAATCGCGGGCGTCTGCGGTACGGATGTCACGCAATATCGCTTGCCTCTGCGCAACGGCCCGCTCGTGATGGGGCACGAGAACGTCGGCTACCTCGCCCGGGTCGGCGCAACGTTCGCCGCTCACAAAGATATGAAGGAAGGCGACCTCGTCTTCCTGGAGCACTACCTGCCGTGCGGCCATTGCGAGTGGGACCACATCGGTGAGTACCGCCACTGTGCGGCGACCGAGTGGTTCTACGACGCCACTGCGATCCGATATGGCTACACCTCGATGGCGATCGCCCCTGGGTTGTGGGGCGGGTTCAGCCATTACTTGTACTTGCCGCTCAATGCGGTTCTGCACAAGGTGCCGAACGGGCTCACGCCGGAAGCAGCGGGCGTCGCGACGCCGATGTCCAACGGCATCCAGTGGGCGCTCTTCGACGGCGGAATCGGGTACGCGTCGACGGTGCTGATCCAGGGGCCCGGCCAGCAGGGGCTGTGCTGTCTCATGGCATCGAAGCGTGCGGGGGCCGATCTCGTGATCGTCACCGGCACGTCGAAAGACACCAGACGCCTCGATGTCGCGAAGGCGTTCGGCGCAGACCATGTGGTGGACGTCCAGAAGGAGGATCCGCTCGCACGCATCCTGGAGATCACGGGCGGCCGTGGCGTCGACGTCGCGATCGATTGCACGGTCGGCGCCGGCACGGCGCCGACGCTGCTCGGCATCGAGGCGTTGAAGCGCCGCGGAGGGACGATGGTCGTGCAGGGCGAGGGCAACCAGGAATTCCCGTCGTTTCCGATCGGAAGGCTGACGCGAAAGGCGATCACGCTGAAGAGCGCGCGCGGCCATTCGTACCGGGCGGTCGAGCTGGCGTTGCATCAGCTCGCGTCGCACCGCTTCCCTCTCGAGATGATGATGACGCACACGTTCGGACTCGCGCAGGTCGATTACGCGATCAAGTCCGTCGGTGGGGAAGGCGCACCGGGCGCCATCCACGTGTCGGTCTTGCCGTGGAAGTGAGCGTTGTCGCGTGGGTCGCGCTTGTCCGCCGCAGCTCGCCTCGAGCAGGACGCGCGAGCGCAGACGGATGGGTCCGGTAAGTCAGGTAGGGCCGAGGCCGTGAAAGCCGCCGAACTCAAGCCGCTGCTGGTCGATGCGATTCGCATGCTTGCGCGCGCGGACATCGTCGACCACAGCGGCCACGGGAGCGCCCGCCGCGACTCGACGTCGTTCTACATCAACTCCGCGGCCTCGGCGCGCGGAGCGCTGACGACCGACGACATTGTCGCCGTCGATCTCGACGGCAATCTGGTCGAGGGCCGCGCCCGGCCGCCGCTCGAGTTTCACATCCACTCTGAAATCTATCGCGCGCGACCCGACGTCGGCGCGGTCATGCACACGCATCCGCGCTGGTCGACATTTTTGACGATGGTCGGAGCCAAGTACCGTGTCGTGTACGCGCAAGGCGCGCTCCTCGGTGACATCCCACTCGTCGATTCGCCTCTGTCAGTGAACACCAAGGCCATGGGTGAGAAGGTCACCGCGACGCTCGGCGCCGCCGCGGCAGCGCTCCTTAAATCGCATGGCGCCGTCGTCGTTGGCGCCGATGTCGTCGAGTGTTTCGCGCTGGCGGCCTACATGGAAGAGAACGCGTACCGGCAGTACATGGCAATGCAGATCGGCGAGCCATACGTGTTCAGCGACGCGGAGCAGCAGGCGTTCCGGGAGAGACTCCGGACGCCGGGCCTCCTCAAGAAGACCTGGGACCACTATCACTCCAGGCTGTAGCGGGGATTGACCCTACGAGTTGCGTGTCACCAGGCTGCGGTGCACGCGCCGCTGGATGTCTCCAACGTGCTCGGCCATCGTCGCGTACGCGGCTTCGCCGTCGTGCTGGCGGATGGCGTCGAACATCAGCCGGTGATACTGGCAGTTCTTCAGCCGGTGGCGCGCGCGCGTCGAGGCGTCGAGGGCCGACGCCACGTCGGCAGTCAGATCGGCCAGCGCATTCATCAGCACGATCAGCGGAAGGTTGTGCGTGCAGTCTGCGACCGAGCGGTGGAAGCGCGAGTCGGTCGGGCGGAACGGTCCGGTCCGCCGCGCCGCCTCCTCTTCCTCCAGCAGCGCCCGCTCGAGTCGAGCGACATCCTCCTTGTTCGCCCGAAGCGCCGCGAGCCGCGCGATCGGCGGCTCGATCAGCATGCGGGCGTCGGTCAGCTGCCGGTGCGACGTCCGACCAAGGCCGAGGACGAGGGCAAGCGATCGGAGGACCGGCTCGTGATCGAGCTTGAGAATGAACGCGCCGCCGTCGGCGCCGCGCCGGATGCGGAGCAGCCCAAGCTCCTCGAGCGAGCGGTACGCCTCCCTCACGGAGACGCGGCTGGTTTTGAACTGACGCGCCATCTCGCGTTCGGCGGGCAGCTTGTGTCCGGCCACGAGCCGGCCTTTCGTAATCTGGTCCTTGATCCGGCGGACGATGGCTTCCGACACGCGGCCCTGGCCGCGGGCGCTCGCTAGCATTCGCGCATTCTCTCGGACGCCGTCGGGCACGTCAACAGTTCCCCCCCTTGGCGCGCTGCTCATTGTGGCTCCCTGGAGTAGTCGTAGAACTGGAAGTCAAAGCGGTACTCCGGCTGGTCGTGCTCGAAGCGCGCCTTCACGGCGATGACCGCCGGCAGCGCCAGCTGCGGGATTCTCGCTTCGAGGTAGGCGCCGCCGGCTGCGGGCTTGAACGGGACTGAAGCGTCCTCCATGACGATGCGGCTCGCGAACCCCTTCGGAATGAACGGCCGCGAGTAATCGTCGTAGACGTACAGCCGAAACTGCGACGGCGCCGGATGCGTCGCCTCCACGTGCCAGTTGTTCGGCGCCATGACGAAGTTCCCGCCGTGCTTCGGATTGTGATCGCCGTGCGGCCGAAGCGAGTATCTCGCCACGAGTGTCCGCTTGTCGATCGGGCACCGGCCCGGATCGACCACCGTGACCTTCGGATGCACCGGGCAGGTGAACGAGAGCGCCTTGATGATCTTGACGAGCTGCCTCCCGCAAATGCGGCAACGCCCCGGCTGCCGCTCGGTGACCGCGTCGAGGTGCAGCTGGCAGCTCCACACCAGATCGAGACGCACCGGCGTCAGCGGCATTTTGCAGATGGGGCACGTGCCGCTCTGGTCGTCGACGACCTCCGGATGCATCGGGCAGGTCCAGGACAGCGGCGGCAGCGGCATGCCCTGAGCCTGTCGCATGGGCTTCGGTGGAGTCGCGACGAGCGCAGCAAGCGCTGTCAGAAACTCGCGGCGGTCCATCAGCGACCTTGACACGTCCCGAACCCGGCGGCTAGCATGCCGCGCAAAGGTAAGACCATTCACACCTTCTCGTCAAACCACGCCATGAAACAGATGTTGTTCGCCGCTTGTATTGCCGTCATCGCGGCTACGGCTGGCGCCGCCGCGCAGAAGCGGATCGCGTTCGACGGCAAGACGGAGTACCAGCTGACCGTCGAAAAGCGGCCGTCTCCGGCCATCGCCTCGTGGTGGCCGGCGTTCGTCGAGCAGAATTCACTCGAGGGCTACTGCTGGAATCTGAATACGCTGCCGCTCGCGGATCGTCCGCAGCTCGGCGACAAGGCGAAGGTGCTGCGCGTCGGCGGCGCCGCTCAGCTGACGCAGGTCATCGAGATTCCGCCAGGCAGGAAAACCGTCTGGCACGGCTACGGGTGGGAAGGCGAGGCGCTGTTCTACGTGCTGAGCGGCCGCGGCCAGACCGAGTATCGCGGCATGACGGGCGGGCTGCCGTCGAACAAGTACGCCTGGAAGAAGAACTCGCTGTTCGCGATTCCCGTCGATCACGAGATGCAGCACACGAACCTCGATCCGACCCAGCCGGTGCGGCTGCTCGCGGTCACCGGCTACGCGATCAACATGTATCCGTTCGTCGAGGTCGAACTGCGCAGCGGTCGCCAGAACCCTGCCGAGAACCCCGAAGAGCGGGCGCGCACCCTGTCGACGACGACGTATCCGGGGCATTACGTCGACGATCTGCGCGAGCATCCGGTCGCGATGCGCGAGGCGCGCGGCAACCGGACCGCGTTCTTCAATATGATGTCGACCGTCGGCCACCGCACGCATCCCAACGTCCACATCAGCGAGCTGACCGGCCCGCAGGCCTACGCGCACAAGCACGGCAACCAGCCGATGTTCGTCATCCTGAAGGGCGCCGGCTACGACATCTGGTCGGAGGCGCGCGATCTGAAGGAGTACGAGGCGGCGGTGAAAGCCGGCAGCGCTCACCGCGCGGAGTACGGCACGGGAACGCTCTGCGGCGTCCCCGGCGGGCCGCACTGGCATCAGCATTTCAGCACGGGGACCGAGCCGCTGCGGTACCTCGCGATCGTCCCGCGCGGGGAATACGACGAGAAGAAATAAACCGCGAGTCTTCGTGCTTTCGTCGTTGCATTTGCTTTTTCAGAAGTCAAACGCGTACGTCCATTTCAGCATCACGGCGCGATCGCGCTGAGCGGCGCCCAGCGTGGCCGGCTGGGTCGTCTGGTTGAACACGAAGAACACGTTGTCGCCTGGACGGAAGATGTAGTTCAGGCGGAAGAAGAGGACGTGGCGCGACGAGGCGCTGTCGTACTGCGCGAGCGTCGTCGTCAGCCATTTGTTGCTCAGGTTGACGCTCATCCGGCCGTTCACGACGTGCGTCGTGAACGCGCCCTGCGGCAGCGTGACGTCGTTGTACTCGTAGCTCGCCTCGACCGACACGAGCGGCATCGGCCGGAACGCCGGCGCCAGCTGCACGTATTGTCGCGTTCCACCGTAGAAGTCGCCGCCGCCGTACCGGACGCGGCCGGACAGCAGGCGTTTGCCGCTGCCCTCGTATTCCATCCAGGTGTCGCGGAAGCCGTAATCGCCCCTGGGCACGATCACGCCCCTGGCGATCTCGAAGGCGCGTTCGACGCGGTCGAACGTGTGCGTCGTGTTGACGCGCGTCGCGTCGTCGCTCAGGAAGCGCGTCGTCCACTGCGAGATCTGCTCGCGGCCGAGGAGCGCCCGATCGATGTCGGTCGTGTAGACCAGCTCGTTGCGGAACACGAAGTTGCGCACGTTCCACCGGCGCGGGCGCGGCTGCCAGATGTAGGCCGCGTCGGTCCGCTGTATGCCGGCGCGCCGGACGAAGCCGACATCGTGCTTGAACTCCGGCCCGATGTAGAGGTGCTCGACGAAGACCTCCTGCCGATCGGTGAACCAGTTGTACTTCGCCCTGCCGGCGTAGTCGTTGCCGTGCACTCCGGGCGTGTCGGATTTCGCGAGAAATCCTTGAATGTCGGTGTTCTTGAAGACCGTGAAGTTGACGTCGCTGCCGATCACCCTGTTGTAGTCCGACCCGGTCGCCTGACGGTTCGAGGCGAAGACGCCGACGTTCGACCGTGCGAGGACGTTCCGCTTGGCGCGGAACACGAGGTAGTTGCTTCCAGGCGTCGCGCCGAATCGGCCCGTCTGCACGTCCAGCAATCCGACGTCGAGGCCGGCCCCGTGTCCGACGAGCTTCGCGCCGGCGTGCACCGGGACCGGGACGCGATCGTCGGTGAGGCCGATGCGCCGGGAGAAGAACATCTGCAGGTTGCGCTCGGCGGCGCCGCCGCGGCGTCCGCCGAGTCCGAACTCGAAAATGCCGGCGCGCTCGAGGAAGAACTCGCGCCTCTCCGGAAAGAAGACGGGGAAGCGCGTGAGGTTCACCACGGCGTCGTCGACTTCGGTTTGCGCGAAGTCGGTGTTGGCCGTCAGTTCGGCCGTCAGCCCCTGCGTGACGCTGAACCGGACGGTCTCGAGCCCGACGTCGTGCAGCCGCTCCACGCTGCCGGCTGATGTCGCGGTGTCGCGGAATCCGCCGAGCACGTACGGCTTCACGCGCAGCGTGAGACCGGTTTTCAGCTGTTCGACGTCGAGCAGGTGGCCCGCCTGCGAGACCTGCAGGAACGGGAAGTCACGGCTCCATCCGGTCCACTGCGCGCTCTCGTTCTTGCGCCGGATGTATCGCTTGAAGTTCACGCCGAACGTGTCGAGATGCGGTCCCGACCGTAACGTGGTGAGTGGAATCTTGATCTCGGCGGTCCATCCGTCCGCCGTGATCCGCGTCTCCGACCACCACCGCTCGTTCCACTCGGGGTTGACGTCGTGGCCTTCGTCCGTGATCAAGGCGTCGTATTGCGTCCCCAGCGGGTTGACGGCGAAGTGATACGCGTTGCGGTGATCGTGAAACGTATCGAGCAGGATTTCGACGTGATCGTCGGCGGCGAACGGGTTGTCGCGCCGCAGCTCGCGCGCGAGGACGCCGTGCGGATCCGAGTCGCGGCACACGATCCCGAAGTAGATCGCCTCATCGTCCACGAGCACCCGGACTTCCGTCGGTTCCGAAACCGGCTCGCCGACGTGCGGGTCCTGCTGCACGAAGTCGGTCGCGGACTCCGCCTCTTTCCACGCCTGTTCGTCGAGAACGCCATCGACGCGCACAGGCGATGCAATCCGATGCGCGCGCAGAGTCTTGGTTGTTGGGGCAGGCTGCGCCAGCAGCGTCGATCCGGATAACGGGCTCGCGAGCACGGTGGCGAGCGCGATCATGCAGGCTTTGGTTAGTCCATTGAGCACGCGCGCGGATTATACTTTCGCTTCTGGCGGGGTCTGAAGGCCTGCGCTACAGCTATAGCTGGCCAGCGTCAGTATGCGACGCCTTTCCTGTATCGCGGCGGCGGTGCTGCTCGCAACGGCGACCGTGGGCGCGCACGCCAACAGCGTCAGCTACGCCGAGTTCTCCGTCGAGGGGCGGGTGCTCCACGCGCTCGTTCGTCTGCCGTTGGACGATGTCGATCTCCTTCTGCGGATCGATCGCGATCTCGACGGGCGCATTTCGAGCGCCGAGCTCGTCGCGTCCACCTCGACGATCTGCGGATACCTGTCGAAGCACCTGCGGGTTGGCGTGAACGGCGCATCGCCGGCCGCGACGTTCGGCCGCGTCGCCATATGGCGCGATCCCTCAGCCTTCGAGTACCTCGAAAGCGAGCTGTCGTACGAGGCGCCGCGCGCGGTCGCGCAGCTGTCGATCCACACGGATCTGCTGACCGAGCTCTATCCGTCGCACAAGACCCTGGGACGCATCACCGCCGGCGGTCGCGAGGATCGGTTCACGTTCGGATCGACCGCGACGTACCAGCGTCGCACCATATCGGATCGCACAACGGGCCTAGCGCTCGTGATCGTCGCGCTGACCGTGTTCGGGCTTCTGTGGCTGGGACGACGGCGGGCGACGTCCGCAGTCGCCGCCGTGGTGCTCATCGCGGCCGCGGCGCAGGCCGACGTCATCATGTCGGCGGCGGCGTTGAACGCGACGCTCAAGAAAATGGAGAGTCTGAAGCGGCAGGCGGAGGCGCCGGCCCCTCAGCGCGGGGAGGCGCTGTTTCAGCTCGGCGCCGAAGCCGACGGGCTCGCGGCGATCCTGAACCGCGAGGTCGAATCGCACGGCATGCAGGAGCGCGAGCTGCTCGATCTGGCACTCAGCCGGACACGGGAGCTGGGCATCGGCATTGCCTACAACCGGGAGAAGAAGAAATTCTTCTACGACGGCGCCGCCTTCGTCCAGTACGTGACTGAAGCGCCCCGCGGCGCGCATGCCGCGGCAGCGGAGTTCAAGCTGCTGTCGTACCAGTTCTATCAGTTGACGCCGACCGACATCGCGGCGATCGGGGCCGCCGCCGACGCCAAGACGCGCTTCCTTGCGCGACATCCGCGCTTCGAAGCGAATGCGGAGCTGCGGCTGTACCTCGCCGTCGATTACCGCGACCTTCACCGCCGATACGTCGAACGGCACGATCGGACGAGCGCCGCGAAGTATCGTCAGTTGGCCCGCGGCGAATGCCAGCGGATCGTCCGGTTGTATCCACACACGGAGCAGGCCGACGCGGCTCGTCAGCTGCTTCGAGGACTGAACCAGTCTCGATGAGATTCGCGGCGCCTGCTTCGGGCCAACACGATCCGGCTCCATCCCTTCTTTCGTGCGACGTTTTCCTAATGTTCTTTCAATTTGGGTATCTGCCTTCGCTCACAAATGGAACCCCAACGAGGTCAAAACGATAGGGTTCTGCGACAGTTTCGCGACAGAAAATGACGTCGAGATAGCGCACCTGCTCACGACCTGCTTTTCTCGGCGTCACACTTGAGTTTCGAGATAGCCACGCTCCGCTGGTCGGACTCCAGCGTCGAGGGCGAACCAGATCTCCATGGGCACGTCGAATCGATAGATCGTGCGGTGGACGTCCGCGGCGGTTGCGCGCACTCGTATTGCCGTCCACGACGTGATCGCCTCTTGCAGAACGGCGAGACCGTCGAGACCATTGCGACGACGTGCCTGCCGATCGTCGCGAAGGCCCACGTGTACGAGTGCCTCGTGTACTACGAGGACCATCGCGGCGAGATTGACGTGCTGGTGGCGCGCCAGATGGCGCACGATCAGCCGAGTCGATGAAGCGGGATCCGCGAATACACGAGGTTTGAAAACCTCGTCCCCGGCGCGGCGTAGCCGATGGCTTTCGTTCTACTATTGACGGGGTCGGTATGACGTCCCCGCGAGCGCTGCGTCGGACCGCTATCGCTTTCATACTGGCCTTCGTTCAGGCCTGCAGCAGCAAATCGCCGTCGGCACCCGCCCCCGCGCCGTCGCCGACAACGATTCGGCCAGCCATCACCATCACGTCGATGACCGCCGTGGCCGAGACCGGATCAACGGGCTGCTGCGTGTACCGCGTCGTCCTCCACCTTCGCGAGACGGCCGGCGCCGCCGCGACGATTTCGTCGGTCGACCTGACGTTCTCGAACGGCTCGACCGTCGTGTTCTCCTCGCATCACGATCAGCCGATTTCCGATACCGCCAACACCTGCCCTGCGAGCGGCACGGTGGATACGCGCGAACTCCATGCGACGGATGCTGATCTGTCGCATCCTCAGGCCACGACGGTTGCGGCGCGCGTTTCGTTCTCAGATGGATCGTCGTTTACCGGTTCGGCGACGGGCACGGCGGACATTCCGGCGGCAAGCCCAGCGCCGCAGACGTTCACGCTGACCGGCGTGATTCACGACAGCAGCGATGACAGAGGAATCGAGGGCAGCCGCGTCGAGGTTGTCACCGGGCCGAACAACGGCAAGAGTTCAACCACGGACAGTTCGGGCACGTATGTGCTCAGCGGTCTCGCGGCCGGGAGTTTCCGCGTCCGCGCATCCGCGAACGGCTACGATTCGGGCGAGCAGGGCGTGACGGTGCCCGACATCCCGCGCGCCGATTTCACGCTGCGGCGCTCGCGCAATTGCTCACCCGCGATCGCGCTCTCCGTTCCGCCGAACGGTTGGGAAGCCTATGTCGACATCGGTCGCGGCTGCCTTGGGGGGTCCAACATCGACGTCCCGTGGATTCTGATTCGGAGCACGATGGACGCCGGCCGGCTTGTGGACGTGTTCGTCATGCCGAACAGCGGTGCGTTGCGCGTCGGCCACATCACGTTCAGCGACAGCGGCCGCGTTTATCAGACGATAACGATCACGCAGGACGCGGGCGGCTGCGTGACGGGGATCTCACCCACGAGCCAGAGCTTCGACGAGCGCGGCGGATCGGGATCGATCGCGGTGACCGCGGTCGCCGGCTGCAGCTGGCAGGCGAGGACGAACGCGGGAAGGCCGGAAGTGACTCTCGCCGCCGGCGCGCTGGGAATGGGCAGCGGAACCGTGACGTTCAACGTCGCGGCCAATCCGACGGTGTCCGCGTATTTCGGCGATCTGAATATCGGCGGCCTGTTGTTCCGCGTCACGCAAAGTGCCTGCCCCGTCACCGTGTCGCCGCTCGATGTCCGCGTGCCCGCCGCCGGGGGGAGCTACACGGTGACCGTGTCGGGATCGACGATGTGCACGTGGAGCGCGACCACGGTCAACTCGTTCATCACCGTGATGCAGGCAAATCAGACAAGGCCGACGCCGGGCAGCGTGACCTTCACAGTCGCGCCGAATACGACGGGCGCCTCGCGGTCGGGCGCCGTCGGTGTCGCCTCATTCACGGTCCGCATCACGCAGGACCCGTAAGCTCGGCGAGCGCCTTCATTCGAGCCGCATCGCCAGCATCGGATCGACGCGGCTCGCCCTGCGTGCGGGCAGCCATCCCGCTGCCAGCGCGACGACCGCGAGCACGAGGGCGGCGGCGCCGAGTGTCGCGAGATCGCGTCCGCGCACTCCATAGAGGTGCGCTTCCATGAAGCGTTTTTCATGATGAAGTTCCTGGTTCGCCCACGCTCGGTGATGCCGTCGCACGTCAACGAGCAGGCGACCGCGGGCGGGCAAATCCGCGGCGGCACGCGCGTCGACCTGTTCACGACGTTTGCCCGCAGCTACGTCGACGTCGTAGTGCCGGTCAGCGACATGACGCGCAGCTTCGATGGGGCCGGACAATGCATCGGCTGTCGATGAAATTGGTCAGACCATTCGCCTTGCGGCGTCCCGGTCGCCATGGCACACTTAGCGCCGAGGAGTGGACATGCGCCGCATTCTGATTCCCGCTGCCGTTGCGCTCGCTCTGCTGTTGAGCGGCGCTGCGCCGTCTCCGCAGGCCAGCGCGGAGCGGCTCCCGGGCGCCTCCGCCGCCGATGCCTCGCTCGACGAACTGCTGGCGGCCGACTGCGCGGACGATGCGGCGCAGGCGATTGGCCAGGCTGCGGGCCGCCTGCCCCAGGAAGGCGGCGTGGCCTCCGACGACTGGCCACCGAACGCCCTCGGCGGCGTCATCCCGCCGATTCGCTCCGTCGCGGATCCGTTTCCCACCTTCGACGGGATCGCGCTCGACACCGAAAACAACCGCGTGATCTTCAGCGACGAGAACCGCCACTCGCTGCTCGCGTACGACCGCACGGCCGGCGGGTCGTCGAACGAGATCACCGAGCCCGTGCAGTGGGTCTTCGGCCCGAAGACGCGGCTCGGCTACATCGCGGGCGTCGAGGTGGATCCGAAGCGCAAGGAGTTCTACACCGTCAACAACGACAGCGGCGACCTGCTGACGGTGTTCTCGTACGAGGCCCACGGGAACGTGCAGCCGCGGCGCGCGCTCCTGCTGCCGCATCAGTCGTGGGATGTGTCGCTGGCGCCCGCGCGCGACCAAATCGTCGTCAGCGTGCAGCAGTCGAACGCACTGAATTTCTACAAGCGCGACGCGGCCGGGACCACGCCGCCGCTTCGGGTCATCCGCGGGCTCGCCACCGAGCTCGAGGACCCGCACGGCACCTACTTCGACGAGGCGCACAACGAGATCATCACCGCCAATCACGGCAACTGGACGCAGATTCGACCGTATTCGCCCTACGATCCGCAGACGACCGAAGTGGGCGAATACAAATCGGGCGCGTTCCACCCCTCGGCGATCACGGTCCACGCGGCAGATGCGAACGGCGACGTACCGCCGCTGCGCACCATCGAAGGCGACCTGTCCGGTCTCAACTGGCCGATGGGCATCGACGTCGATCTGACGCACGACGAGATCGCGGTCGCCAACTACGGCGATTCGTCGATTCGCATCTTCCGGCGCGGCGACAAAGGCAACGTGCAGCCCGTGCGCGTCCTCCGCGGCGCGCTCACGCAGATCGTCGGCCCGGTGTCGGTCGCGATCGACACGAAGAACGACGAGCTGTGGGTTGCGAACTATGGCGATCACACCGCGGTCGTGTTCCCGCGGACGGCCAGCGGCAATGTCAGGCCGAAGCGCACGCTTCGCAACGCGCCGAAGGACACGCCGACGTGCGGGTTCACCAATGCGTCAGCCGCCGCGTACGATTCGAAACGCGACGAGATCCTCGTCCCCAATTGAGTCAGCGTACCGAGAATCTCGGTGTTTGCCAGGTCGGCAAACGGAAACGTGGCTCCGAAGCGGGTGATTGAAGGCCAGGCGACCAACCTGTCCCGGACGATGCACGGCATCGCGTACGATGCGATTCACGACGAGATCGTCATCCCGGTCGCGCTCAGCGGGGCGGTGCTCGTGTTCAAGGCGGACGCCACCGGCGAGGTGCCGCCGTTGCGCGCGATTCAGGGCACGCGGACGCGTTTGGTGCGGCCGCACACGGTCGCCGTCGATCCGGTCAACAATGAAATCCTGACGGCCGATCCGAGCAGCCGCGCGATCTTCGTATTCGACCGGACCGCCAACGGCAACGTCGCGGCCAAGCGCGTCATCAGCGGCGAGAAAACCGGCCTTCTCGACATCGTCGGACTCGACGTTGATCCAATCCGCAACGTCATCGTGGCGGCGAGCCGCAAGGGGAACGGCGACAAGGTCGGCCTCTTCGTGTTCGACCGGCTCGCGAACGGCGACGTCGCGCCGAAGCAGTTCATCGGCGGACCGAACTCCAAGCTCGCGCACTTCCGCCAGGTCACGATCGATCCCGGGACCGGCAACATCTTCCTCGCGCAGCAGAACACGCGCATGAAGCAGATGGAGGCCTACGTCCTCGAGAAGCCGCGCGAAGGGTTCAAAGCGAGGGAGAAGAGCGACGAGGACGATGACAGCGACGAGGGACGCCTCGATCAGATGGGATTCATTGCGGTCTACGCGCCGGACGACAACGGCGACATCCCGCCGCGGGCCATCATCAAGGGGCCTGGCATCCGGCTCGCCGGCGCCGCCGGCGTCGCGTTGAACCCGAAGAAGAAGGAAATCATCACCGTCGGCGGGAATGGGTTCCAGACGTTCCTGCTGCCCGAATTTTTCAAGGCGCTGAAGAAACCAACGGGCACCGCGCCGCCGCGGTAGGGCACGGCGTTCGGGCCGTGCCTCGCCGCAGCCTTTCTCTGCTCAGAACACGAACTTCAGTCCCAGCTGCACCTGCCGCGCCGTCGTCGCCGTGTGCGTGATCTGTGTTGCGCTCGGAATCCGCGTGCCGTCGGGGTTGAACAGCGCCGCGGAGTTCGGCGTCGCGAAGTTCGCGCGGTTGAACAGGTTGAAGATCTCGAGCCGGAACTGGATGTTCTGCTTGCCGACCATCGTGTTCTTGAAGATCGACAAATCCACGAGCTTGAAGTCGGGACCGCGCAGCGTGTTGCGGCCGACGTTGCCGTACTCGCCGGGAGGCGGCAGGATGAACGCGTTCGAGTTGAACCAGTTCTCGGGTGAGCCGACGATCGCGTTCCCCGGGTTGAATCCCGGCGCCCAGTCCGGCTTTTGGGGATTCGGATCGCTCGACAGGTCCCTCGCATAGTCGAAGCCGATGAACGGCGTGAATGGAATGCCGCTCGCGTAGTTCGCGACAACGCCCACCTGCCAGCCCTGGACGATCTGTCGCGCCCTGCCGGTCATGCTCTTGCCGAGCGGCAGCATGTAGACCGCGTTGACGACGAGCGTGTGGCGGACGTCGTAGCTCGAGGGGCCTTCCTCGTTCTCGGGATGGAAATAGTTCGTGGCGCTGCCGGCACCGTTCTCGAAGTCGGAGCCACCGATCAGGCCCCCGGACCACGTGTCGCGCGAGTTGCCGAGCGTGTACGAGCCCTGGAACAGCAGCCCGTTCGAGAAGCGCCGGTTCACGCTCGCGGTCATGCCGTTGTACCAGGATCGCGCGGCGTTGGTACGCGTGCGGATGCGGCCCCACGACGGGAACGGAAGGGTGGCGCCCGGTACCACCTGCCAATGCCCGTCAGCGTCGTTGAACCGCACCGGCACGGCGTTCGGATCGCTGTAGAACGGCAAATGGTAGCCGCGCGAGCCGACGTAGCCGATCTCGGCGACGATGCCGTCGACGATCTCGTGCTGGACGCTGGCGTGGTACTGCGTCGTGTACGGTTGCTTGGCGTCGTAGTCGATGAACTCGGACCGCTTCTGCACGGCGAGTCCCGTGCCCTGCGCCAGCAGTTGCTGGATGGCCGGCCCGAAGGTCGGCACGGTCCGGATGTCGACGCCCGCGAAGTACGGGTAGATCCGAAACGTCGTGCCACGGTAGTACGACGTCGTGAGTGGCTGGTAGAAGAGACCTGCGCCTGCCTTCACCGACGTCCGCTGAGCGCCAAACGGGTTCCACGCGACGCCGACCCGTGGCGCGAAGTCGAGCTTCGACGGGTTCCGGAACATGTCGCTGCCCGGCGTGACGCCCTGGACTCCCGATTCGAGATCGTTGAAGCTGAGGAGCCCGGCGACGCGCCCCTGCTTCTCGCGCGGCACGGTGAAGAATTCGTACCGGAGGCCGTAGTTCACCGTCAGGTTGTCGGCCGGTCGCCACTGGTCCTGGGCGAACGTCGCCACGTAGTTCTGGCGCATGCTGCGCTGCGTGTCGGTGCCCGGCATGTTGCCGGTGAAGCGGTTCACGGTACCGCGAAGGAAGTTCTGGAGACTCGTGAACCGGAACTCGCCGCCGAACCGCGAATAGGAGAAGCCGTCGAAATGATATCGCTGGAAGTCGACGCCCATCTTCGCCGTGTGGCGGCTCGAGCTGAGCGTCAACGTGTCGGAGTACTGGAACAGCGTCTGCGTGTAGTCGACCGGCGTCGTCGCGGTGGTTCCAGGCGTGGTGATACCCGTCGTGATCGTAATCGCGCCGAAATGCGGGTCGGTCGTGAACTGCAGGTTCTGCGGAATCGCGATCGTCGGGATGAAATCGTCGGTGCGGTTCGTGCGGTTGATCGCCGCGCGCGCGACGTTGAGCACCTTGGAGCTGAACAGATGCTGATCCTGGTACGTGAAATACCGCGTATCGGTCGTCGTGGGCTCGATGAAGAGCGGGTGCTCCTGATACGCCGTCGAATCGGATCGATCGCTCGAGAAACGGACGAACATCGAATTGCTGCCCGTCATCTCCCAGTCGACCTTTCCGACGAAGAAATTCTCGTTCGTCGGATCGATATCCGTGTGCCGCAGCTCCGCGGTGCCGTCGCCGAAATCGCGGCCGTCCGGAATCGGGTAGAGCAGATCGAGGTAGGGCTTGACGAGAGGATTAATCGCCACGGCGCCGGTCGGCAGCACGCCGTTGTGCGCGGCGGCGTTCGGCAGGCGGGCCAGATGCGTCAGCGAGAGGTTCTGCCGGAGGCCTTCGTAGCTGCCGAAGTAGAACAGCTTGTTCTGCGCGATCGGGCCGCCCGCCGTGCCGCCGAACTGGTTGCGCCTGAACGGCGGGTTGCGCTGCAGGCCGGTGCCCGCGTCGACCGGATCGAAGTAGTTGGGCTCGTCGAACTTGCTGTCGCGCAGGAATTCGAATAGGGTCCCGTGGAGCTTGTTGGTGCCTGATTTGGTGACGGCGCTGATCACGCCGCCGGCCGCGCGCCCGAATTCGGCGGCGTAGTCGTGCGTCTGGACGCTGAATTCCTTCACCGCGTCGACGCCGAGCAGCACGCCCGCCATGCTCGACGGCGCCTTGTCCGACACGTCGGCGATGTTCGTGCCCTCGAGCAGGTAGCCGGTCATCTCGGGGCGGGCACCGCCAATAGACACCTGCGTGTTGCCGAAGCCGCCCGTGAAGTCGCGGGCGGTGGCGCGGCTCACGGTCACGCCCGGCTGCAGCGTCGCGAGCTGCATGAAGCTCCGGCCGTTCAACGGCAGCTCCGCGATCTGCGTCGTCGAGACGACGCCGCCGGCCACGGTGCTGCTCAGTTCGACGTTGGTCGTCGCACCCTGGACGGTCACCTGTTCGCTGAGAGCGCCCACCTTCAACGAGAAGTCGGCAGCCACGTCGCGGCCGATCTCCAGCGTGAGGTTCTCGCGCCGCGCGGGCGCGAAGCCCGGAAGTTCCGCCGCGACGGAGTAGATGCCGGGCGTCAGGTTCAGCGCGCGGAAGGCGCCGCGCTCGTCGGTGACGAGGTTGCGCGTGGCGCCGGTTTCGGTATTCTTCACGGTCACCGTCACGCCGGGCAGCACCGCTTTCGATTCGTCCGTCACCGTGCCGGAGATCGTGCCGGTCGTCGCCTGCGCGTGCGCGGCGGCCGGAACGGTGAGGCTCGCAAGCAGCAGAAAAAGGACGGACCGCACACACAACCGCATGGCATACCCTCCCTTTGGTCCTACCATTTGCTGCGCGTAGGGTGTATGGTTTTGAGCGACCAGTCAAGGACGAACTGGCGCGGACGCCACGGTCGCGGCGCCCGATACAAGGAACCGGATCGATGACCTCTGTTGCCCGGTCGACGGGCGCCACCGCGATGGTGCTGCTGTTTGTCGCGGGAGGTGCCGCGCTGGCGTACGCCCGGTGGACGCGCGGGATCGCCGATGGCGACGCGGATCTGGCCGGTGGCCGTTACGAACAGGCGCTGGTGCGCTACGCGGACGTTGAGGCGCGATTCGACCGGTCCGCCGCGGCCAGGGAGCTCTTCGCCGCCGATTACAGCCATGTCATGGCCAACCAGCTGTGGCTCCTGTACCGCCTGCAGCGCTACGATGACGCGATTGACAAGGCCCAGCGCGCTCCTGAGACGGCGCGGCCGCATTTCTGGTCCGGCTGTGCGTTTTTCGAAAAGGCGCGCGCGGAAGAGAAGCCGGATCCGCGCCTCGGCTGGCTCACTCGCGCCGAAGAAGAATTCCGCCGTGCGGTCGAGGCGGCGCCAGACGACTGGGACACGAAGTACGATTTCGAGCTGGTGACCAGGCTCGCCGCGGAGCTTCGGAAGCAACCCAGGACACCGCCGACCCAACTCATGCAGCTGCTGCGCCCGCAACCCAAGCCGGGGGCGAAACCGGTGAAGCGCGTCGGATGAGATTTCTTCGTCCCGATCTCCTCCGATGGTGGCTGACGATTCCGGTGATCGTCGCGAGCTGCGGGTTGCACTGGCGCCTCACGCGCGCGTTCCGCCGGCGCGCCAAGATCGATGCGCGCTTCGCGCGGCTGTCGCGGCGGTCGACCTGGCGGCGCGAAGCCGGCGTGTTCGCGGCCAGCGTCACGACGGCGGCCGCGATCGTGTTCGCGCTCATGCGGCCGCAGCTGCTCCTCGCCCAGCGCGTCCCCGATTACGAGCGCCAGGACCTCATCATCCTGCTCGATCGCTCGGTATCGATGCGCGCGCGCGACATCCAGCCGTCGCGGTTCGGCCGCGCCACGGTGGAGCTCCGAAACCTGCTGCGGCAGAAGCCGGAAGGAATCGATCGCGTCGGCCTGATCGGCTTCGCCGACAGTTCGGTGGTGCTGTCGTACCTCACCGGCGACGTGGAGAGCGTGCTGTTCTACCTGGATTGGCTCGACGACGATGCGTCGGTGCTCTTTGGCACGAACCTCGGCGCGGCGTTGAAGAGCGCGATGGACGTGGCCCGGAAAGACGACCGCCCGACGCGGAAGCGGTTCCTGCTCGTATCCGACGGCGAGGACTACGGCCGCGAGCTGAACGGCGCCCTCGACGTCTTTCGCGCCGAAGGGTATCGCGTCGACTGCATCGGGATCGGATCGGATCGGCCGGTGCCGATCCCGTTGACCCCGTCCGACGCGGGCGATTCCTTTTTGAAGGACGATGCGGGGCGCCGCGTGATGACGAAGTTCGAGGAGGCCGCGCTCGTCCGAATTGCCGCGACGACCAGCGGCCGGTACGTCCGGTCGACGAGCGGCGCCGAGCTCGGCCGCGCGTTGACGGATCTGGCGAACAGCGAGCGCAGGATTGTCGGCTGGCGCTCGTCAACCGAGTACCGGGATTTGTATCCGCTTGGCCTGGCCGTTGCCGCCGTCGCGGCGGCGGCGCTCTGTTTTCTCGTATGACCATTCCGAACGGCGTCGCCGTGTCCAGCGAGAGCGCGGCGGAGCACGCGGTCGCCATGATCGCCGGCCTCGAGGCGGAAATCGGGAAGGTGATCGTCGGACAGCACACGCTGATCCGGCGGCTGCTCACCGGGTTGTTCGCCGCGATCCCGTTCGCGACAGCGCGCAGCGAGGCTCGCGCCGGCTGCGGCCACCTCCTGCTCGAAGGCGTGCCCGGCGTCGCGAAGACGCTGACGGCGACGACGCTGGCTCACGCGATTTCGGCGCGGTTCCAGCGTATCCAGCTGACGCCCGATCTGCTGCCCGCCGACATTCTCGGCACCCGCGTGTACGATGCCAGGGCGGCGACGTTCCGCATCGAGCAGGGGCCCGTCTTCACGAACATCCTGCTCGCCGACGAGATCAACCGCGCAACGCCCAAGACGCAGAGCGCCTTGCTCGAAGCGATGCAGGAACGGCAGGTGACGCTCGCCGATACGACGTTCCGGCTCGACGATCCCTTCTGGGTGCTGGCCACGCAGAATCCGGTGGAGCAGGAAGGCGTGTACGCGCTGCCCGAGGCGCAGCTCGATCGGTTTTCGATGATGCTGCGCGTCGACTACCCGAGCGCGGCCGAAGAAGTGGCGATGTTGCAGTCGCGCCTGACGGAACAGCGGATCGAGCAGCGCGTGTCTCCGTCGGATGTCACACGGTTGCGCGCGTTCATTGGCGACACGGTGTACGTCGACGACAAGATCATGGAGTACATCGTCCGGCTCGGCCGCGCCACGCGCGCGCCGGACGATGTCGGCCGCCCCGACTTGCGCGAGCTGCTGGTCCTCGGCGTGTCGCCGCGATCGTACCAGCACGTGCTGGCGCTGGCGCGCGTCACCGCCTTCCTGCATGGCCGCACCTACGTCCTGCCGGAAGACGTGAAGGAGATCTACTGCGACGCGTCGCGGCACCGCATCGCGCGCACCGTCCGCGCGCAGGCCGAGAACATCGACGCGGACGTGATTCTGCGCGAGGTGCTGCAGGCGGTGCCGATCCCATGATCCCCGAGCACGTCCTGCGGGAGCTGCGGTACATCGAGGTGTACACGGCCAAACGCATCCGCAACTTGCGTGTCGGGCCGTACACGAGCCCGCAGCGCGGCCCGGGATTCGACTTCGACGAGCATCAGCCGTACCGCCAGGGAGACGACGTGCGGCGGATCGACTGGAATGTCACCGCGCGGATGGACGCGCCCTACGTGCGCCACACGCACGCCGAACGCGAGCTGAACGTCATGATCGCGATGGACATGTCGCGCTCCATGGAGCACGGCGCCGCGGACCGCTCGAAGAAGGAGCTGATGACGTTCGTCACCGGCTCGCTGCTGTTCTCGGCCGTGTCCGATCAGATCAACACCGGATTCCTCGCCTTCGCGGATCGGGTGCTCGAGTACAGTCCGCCGCGTCGCTCGCGGGCCGCCGCATGGAACGTGCTCGAACGATGCTGGGCGTTGTCGCCTCGACCGGGTGCAACCGCCATCGTCCCGGCGATCCGGTACTTGTTGACCACGCTGAAGCGGATGAGCGTGGTCTTCATCGTGTCCGACTTCATCACCGACGAGGATCTGTTCGGCGGCCAGGAACTGGCCATGCTCGCTGCGAAGCACGACGTGATCGCGGTTGTGCCGCAGGACGCGATCGAGATGTCCCTTCCCGCCGGCCCTGGGTACCTGCAGCTGCGCGATCTCGAATCGGGACGGCAGGTCGCCGTGAGCCTGTCGGCGCGGACCCGCCGCGCGTATGCCGAGGAGATGCGCGCGCGGCGCGACGCCCTGGCGCGCGCGTTCTACCGCGTGCCGATGGACCACGTGTTCGTGCCGACCAATGGCAGCCCGGTCGAGCCGCTCCTGGAGCTCTTCGAGCAGAGGATCCGCCGGTGAAGTCGTGCCTCTGTCTTGTCGCGGCTGTCCTCGCTGTCGGCGGTCTCCGGGCAAGTGCCGCCGCACCGGACGTCACGGTTCGCACGACGCTCGATCGCACCGCGATGTGGGTGGCCGATCGCGTGACCTACACCATCGAAATCACCTGCCAGCGCGGCGTGGACGTGGTCGCCGACGATCTGTCGCGCGACAAGCTCAAGGTCGACGGGCTCGAGGTCCTTGGCGGCGATACCGAACGCCGGTCGGCGCCCGGCGACACGACGATCTTCACGTTTCATTATGTGCTGACGACGTACCGGGTCGACGTCGCGACGCTCTCGATCGCGCCGTTGACGGTGCGATACGCGGTGAAGCGCACGGGCCAACGGCTCGAGGATGCCGTGCCAGCCGGTGAGGTCCATGTGCCGGGCGCGACGATTGCGCTCAGGAGCGTGCTGCCCGACGACCAGGATCCGGGCGGCATTCGATCGGATTCGCCGCCGCATGCCCGGCCACTGCGCTTCGCCGTGCTGCAGCCGATCGGCCTGGGGTTGATCATCGTGTCGGCCGTTCCGGCGTTCATCGCCGTCCTGACGTTCGTTCGCCGCCGCCGGCCGCGCGTCCGTCGCTCACAGCGCGTGGTCCGGCACGAGGAGCGCGCGTCGCTCGACGCAGTGCGCGCAATGGAGATCGACACGATCGACGGGCGGCGCGGGGCGTTCACCCAGCTCGACGTCCTCGTCCGAGAGCACCTCCGCGAGGTCTGTGGCGTTCCAGGCGGAAGTCTGACGCCGCAGGAGGTGCCGCTCGCGCTCGCGACCAGCCGCGTGGACGTTCCCGCGGAGGTTGTCGCGTCCGTGCTCGCCACGTGCGAGCTGGCGCGGTACGCGCCGCCGCACGCGATGCCCTCGGCCGACGCCTGCCGTCACGTGGTCGAGCAGGTGGAACAGAT
>Ga0137369_10001526_pt1 | contig 23331 bp, 24 predicted proteins | sample SagtaG_12_FD_104918 | JGI IMG/M metagenome (GOLD analysis project Ga0137369, IMG submission 104918) | Vadose zone soil microbial communities from Sagehorn Ranch, Mendocino, California, USA - Sage1_L_113_16 metaG | ecosystem: Environmental > Terrestrial > Soil > Vadose zone | place: USA... | reverse complement strand
TCCACCCAAGTCTCACTTGATATTGCCCGGAATCACCTACGACGTGGTGCTCGAAATCCTGCGCGCCTACCTGCTTCCTCACGAGGTTCGCCCCGTCGCCGAGAGCGAGCTGCGCTCGGCGGACGAAATCTGGGTAACCTCGTCCTCGAGGGAGGTGCTCGCCATCACGACGCTCGACGCAAAGCCGGTCGGCACGGGAAAAGACGCGGGAAAGCGAGGGGCCGTCTGCAAGCGCGTCTACGCCCTGTACCAGGAGTACAAAGCCAAGGTGATGCGTGCCCCCGCTCATGCCTGAAAGCGACTCACCCGTCCTCGCCTTCCCCTGCGACTTCCCCATCAAGGTCATGGGAAAGACGCAAGCCGGGTTCGCCCAAGCGGTGATCGAGGTGGTGAGGCGCCACGCGCCCGATTTCGACCCGGCGACGCTCGGAATGCGCCCCAGCCGCGAGGGGAAGTACCTTTCGCTCACCTGCAACGTGCGCGCAGTCTCGCGCGAGCAGCTCGACGAGCTGTACCGGGAATTGTGCGATCATCCGATGGTGACGATGGTGTTGTGAGCCGCCCTGTGCAAGTCGCCGAGAGATCAGCTTCCGCCCTCATTCCCGCAAGAGCGGGAATCCAGGTCGACAACGCGACTATCATCAGGCGCCTGGGCCTCGCCGAGCATGCGTCGACCTATCAGGCGATGCGCCGGTTTACCGATTCGCGCGGAGCGAAAACGCCCGACGAGCTCTGGGTGCTCGAGCATCCGCCCGTCTATACCGTCGGAGTCGCAGGCCGGGAAAAGCACTTTCCCCGCGGGTCGGCGATTCCGGTCGAGCGCATCGACCGCGGCGGGCAGATCACCTATCACGGGCCGGGACAGGCGATCGTGTATACGCTCGTTGACCTGGCGCGGCGCAGCCTGACCGTTCGCGGGATGGTGAGCTTGATCGAGGATGCGGTGATCGAAGTGCTCGGGGCTCACGGTGTGGGAGCCGAGCGCAGGAACGGCGCGCCGGGCGTATACGTCGGCGGCGCGAAGATCGCGGCGCTCGGGCTCCGGGTGCGGCGCGGCTGCTGCTATCACGGAGTCGCGCTCAACGTGGACATGGACCTCGCGCCGTTCTCGGCGATCGACCCCTGCGGCTATCCGGGCCTCGCGATCACGCAGACCCGCGCGCACGGAGTGCTCGCGGATGCAGAGGAAATGGGCGACGAGCTCGCCCGCCGCATCGCCCGGCTCATCGAGGACAAATGACGGCGGTCGTCGAAAAAAAGAAGGGTCTCGCGAAGACGCGCATCCCGATCGCCCTTGCGCCGGCCGAGCGCCTCGCCAAGCCCGGGTGGATCCGCGTGCGCGCTGCCTCGCCCAGCTCGCGCTTTCACGAGATCAAGCAAATCCTCCGCGAGAACAATCTCCACACGGTGTGCGAGGAAGCCTCCTGCCCCAACATAGGCGAGTGCTTCGGAAAAGGCACGGCGACCTTCATGATCCTGGGAGACCTGTGCACGCGGCGCTGCCCGTTCTGCGACGTCGCCCACGGGCGGCCGCTCGCGCCCGATCCGCAGGAGCCGGAGCACCTCGCGCAGACGATTGCCGAGCTCGGCCTCGCCTACGTCGTCATCACCAGCGTGGACCGCGACGACCTGAAGGACGGCGGCGCAGGCCACTTCGTCGACTGCATCCGCGCGGTGCGCGGAAAATCGCCCGCGACCCGCATCGAGGTGCTGGTCCCCGACTTCCGCGGGCGCCTGGAGCGCGCGCTAGACGTGCTCGACCAAGCCCTTCCGGACGTGATGAACCACAACCTCGAGACCGTGCCGCGCCTTTACCGCAAGGCGCGTCCCGGCGGCAACTATCCGCACTCGCTCAGGCTGCTCAAGGACTTTAAGGCGCGGCATCCGCATGTTCCGACCAAGTCGGGCCTGATGGTGGGCCTGGGCGAAACGGACGACGAGATACTCCAGGTGATGCGCGACCTGCGCGCGCACGACATCGACATGCTCACGATCGGCCAGTACCTGCAACCCTCGCCACACCACCTGCCGGTCGCGCGCTACGTGCACCCTGACGCTTTCGCGATGTTCGAGCGCGAAGCTCAAGCGCTCGGTTTCACCCATGCCGCTGTCGGCGCCATGGTCCGCTCTTCCTACCACGCCGACCGGCAGGCGCACGCGGCGGGTGTGAACTAGGAGAAGCTCTTGCTTCGCATTCCTGCGTACCTTGCCGCGTTCGTCGTCCCGGCCACCGTGTGGGCCGCGGGCCTCGCCGACCTTTCCAGCCGCGACGCCGTCAGCGGGATGAAGGAGGCGCTTACCCGGGGCTCCCATGCCGCGGTCGCGAAGCTCGGCGTCGAGAACGGATTTTTCGGGAACGACAAGGTCAGGATCCCGTTGCCGCCTTCGATGAAGAGCGCGGAGGCGGTGATGCACTCGATCGGAATGGGAAAGCAGGCCGACGACCTGGTCCTTCGCATGAACCGCGCGGCCGAGGCCGCGGTGCCGCAAGCAAAGACCCTGCTTGTCGACGCGGTGAAGAAAATGAGCGTGGAGGACGCGAAAGGCATCCTCACCGGCGGGGAGGACAGCGCCACTCAGTACTTCAAGCGGACAACCTCCGAGCCGCTTGCACAAAGGTTCAAGCCGATCGTCAGGAAAGCGATGGCGAAAGTGAAGCTCGCCGAAAAATACAACGAAATCGCCGCAAGCGGCGCCAAGTTCGGCCTGGTGAAGGAAGAAGACGCGCACCTGGAAGACTACGTCACGCGCAGGGCCCTCGACGGCCTGTTCGTCACCATTGCCGAGGAAGAGAAGAAGATCCGCCGAGATCCCGCCGGCGCGGCCTCGGCGATACTCAGGAAGGTGTTCGGAGCCGTGCGGAACTAGAAATACACCCGCGTTCGCCCGGGATTGCGCGAAATCTCGTAGAGCGCCGAGCGGGCCACGTTCGCCACCTTGCGCACGCCCGCGTGCGACAGCAGCGTCTCGCTCGCGTAGTCGCTGTCCTCGTCGCATACGAGGCGCAGCTCCACGATCGAGAGCCGCGCGGTGATGGAACGCCGCAGGATGCGGTCGTTGAAGATCGCGAGCGCCGTGGCGGCCACGCGCTGCTGCGAGGGCTCGACATATCGCGCCGGAACGAGCGTGCACACGATCGTCGGCACACCGGCCTCCGTGGCAGCGGCGATCAGGCGGGAGAACATGCTCTCGAATTCATCGGCGGCCGCAGCAAGCGTGTCCAGCGCATCTTGGATCGATTGCGCGCCGCCTTTCAGCAAGCCGCTCGTCTCGATCGCCCAGCCGCCGTCGACGCAGATCCCGATGTGAGTGACCTCCGCCGGAATCGCCCGCACCCGACCCTGCCGCAGCACCTCTGGCGGCTGGAGAACGGTGAGCTTCCAGGGATTGCGAGGCCGCGGGACGAGCGCGCTCTCGGCCTGGCCCTTTCCGAGATCTATGTTTTGCAGCGCGTCACCGAGCAGCACGAGGTGCCGGATGACATCGGGTGAGGCATGCTCTTCCTGAAGGGAATTCGGTATCACGTCGTCCTCCTCTGTAACGACCGGATGGGTTTTCTTATGGGCGCTTAGTGCGCTTTTTCCCAATTCTGTCCCGATCCCACGTCCACCACAAGAGGTACTTTCAGCTTCGCCACGCCGCTCATCAGCCCGGGGATCTCGGCCTTCACGCGGGCAAGCTCGTCCTCCGGAGCCTCGAGCACCAGCTCGTCGTGCACCTGCATGATGAGCTTGGTCGAGAGCCTTTCGCGGTCGAGCCACCCCCGCACGGCGATCATCGCGAGCTTGATCAGGTCCGCGGCCGTGCCCTGCATGGGCGCGTTGATCGCCGCCCGCTCCGCTCCGCCGCGGCGCGCCGGATTGGAGCTCCTGATCTCGGGCAGCCACAGGCGCCTGCCGAACACGGTCTCGACGTAGCCGCGCTCGCGCGCGGTCTTGCGCACTTCCTCCATGTACTTTGCGACGCCCGGATAGCGGATGAAATAACTCGCGATGTAAGCCTGCGCAGTGGCGCGCTCAAGGCCCAGCTGCTGCGCCAAGCCGAACGCCGACATCCCGTACATCAGCCCGAAGTTGATCACCTTGGCGTAGCGGCGCTCCTCCGGCGTGACTTCCTTCAGTGAGCGTCCGAAAACCTCGGCCGCGGTGGCGCGGTGGATGTCCTCCCCCGCCTCGAACGCGCGCAGCAGATTCTCGTCCCCCGAAATGTGCGCCATGATGCGCAGCTCGACCTGTGAATAATCGGCGCTCACGATGGCGTGGCCGCGCGAAGCGACGAAGGCTTCGCGGATGCGCCGCCCCTCGGGGGTCCTCACGGGAATGTTCTGCAGGTTGGGATCGTTCGAGGCGAGGCGCCCGGTGACCGCGGTCGCCTGCCCGTAATTGGTGTGCACCCGGCCCGTGCGCGAGTTCACCATCTTCGGCAATTTGTCCGTGTAGGTGGACTTGAGCTTGGAGATTTCCCGGTAGTCGAGGAGGAATTTCGCGAGCGGGTGATCGAGCGCGAGTTTCTCCAGCACATCCTCGTCGGTCGAGGGCGCGCCGGAGGGCGTCTTCTTGATGACGGGCATTCCCTTTTTTTCGAAAAAAATCTCGGCGATCTGTTTCGGCGAGCCGAGGTTGAAGGGCTGCCACGCTTCCTTGTGGGCCCTGGCTTCGAGCTCGAGCATTTTCTGCCCCAATTCATGGCTCATCGCTTCGAGCTGCGCCGCGTCGATCAGGACGCCGTCCCTCTCCATCCTGAAAAGGACTTCGCGTGCAGGAAGCTCGATCGAGCCGTAGACGTAGAGGAGCTTTTCCGCGGCTTCCAGCTTCGGAAGGAGCGCATGGTGGATCCGGAGCGTGAGGTCGGCGTCCTCTGCTGCGTAGGCCGCGGCCCGCGTGACATCGACCTGCTCGAAGGGAATGCGCCCGACGCCCGTGCCCGTCACCTCGTCGTAGGTGAGGGTTTTCAGCCCGAGATGGCGGGAAGCGAGACTGTCCATGTCGTGGCGCGCGTGGCTCTCAAGCACGTAGGATTCGAGCAGCGTGTCGTGCGCGATGCCTCTCAACGCGACGCCGTGATTGGCAAGCACGTGCTGGTCGTACTTGATGTTCTGGCCGAGCTTCTTGCGCTCTTCGTTCTCGAGCCAGGGTTTCAGCATCGCAAGCGCCGGCTCGACGCCGAATTGGCCCGGGGCGCCGGCATAGTTGTGCGCGAGCGGCAGATAGGCGGCGCGGCCCGCAACCACGCAAAAGGACATGCCCACGAGCCGCGCCTGCATCGGATCGAGGCTCGTCGTCTCGGTGTCGAGGGCAACCAGCTCGGCCGCTTCGAGATCCTCGAGCCAGCGCGCAAGATCCGCTTCTCCGACTAGCGTTTCGTAGCGGCGCTCCTCCTGGTCCGCGCGGACGGGCGCGGGGCTAGGCGAAGGAGGCGGGGAGACGTCGCTCGTAGTCTCCTTCGGCCAGCTTTTGAATCCGAAACGGCCAATCAACTCGGCAAGCCGCTTCTCGTCCCGGGGGCCGAGCTTCAGCTCTTCCAGCTTCACCGGCAACTCCACATCGCATTTCACCGCGAGCAATGCCTGAGCTTGGGGAAGCCAGTCGCGCGCCTTTCGCAGATTTTCGCCTACCGCGCCGCCGATCTCATCCGCATGCCGCACCACCTCCTCGAGCGAGCCGTATTGCTCCAGCCACTTCGCCGCGGTTTTCGGACCGACCTTCTCTACACCCGGCACGTTGTCCACGGAGTCCCCGACCAGAGTCAGAAAATCGAGCATGCGCTCGGGCGGAACGCCGAACTTCGCTTTGACGCCCGCGGGATCGAGGCGCTCGTTCGACATGGTGTTGACGAGGGTGACGCGGTCGCTCACGAGTTGCGCGAGGTCCTTGTCGCCGGTGGAAATCACGCAATGCAGGCCGCCCTTTTCGGCCTCGCGCGCGAGCGTGCCGATGACATCGTCCGCCTCCACTCCTTCGATCTGCAGCAGGGGCCAGCCCGACGCCCGGATGGCGTCGAGAAGCGGCCCGACCTGCGCGCCGAGGTCGTCGGGCATGGGCGCCCGGTTCGCCTTGTACTGCGCGTACATCTCGTCGCGGAAAGTCTTGCCTCTCGCGTCGAACACGCAGGCGAGGTAGTCGGCCTTGTAGTCGGCAAGGAGCCGACGTAGCATGTTGAGCACGCCGTAGATCGCGCCGGTGGGCTCCCCCGCCGCGTTGCGCAGGTCGGGCAACGCATGGAAGGCGCGGTACAGGTACGACGACCCGTCAACCAGCAGCAGCGTTTTTTCCAAGGGAACTTATGAGCGACAAGATTGCGCGGCAGGCGAAGCCTGGCGCCTGTTCAGCATTATGTCAGAACATTGCACGGCCATCTTTCGAACCACGAATGCGCAGCGGTTCTGATAGACTCGCCGGGAAATGGAATTTCGCCCGATGTTGCGCCGAATCCTTGCTCTCGCCCTTTTCGTCGTCTCGCTGCCCCTCGCAGCACAGCAGCCGCCCAAGCTCGAACCGCTTCCCGAGATTCCGCCGCCGCCACCCGGTGTTTCTTCGGAGCAACCGGGCGAGCCACCGGTACGCATCCAGCCCGGCGGGGGCGACCAGGTCGAGGAGCGGCTCATCGACGGCCGGCGCGTGGTGCGCGTCACCACGCCTTTGGGCCAGGAGTACTACCTGGTCGAGGACCTGGGCGACGGCCCGGGCTTGAGAAACGAGAGCCTCGATCGCGGCGTGCGCGTGCCGCTTTGGGTGATCCGCCGGTTCTGACGCTGGCGCGGGCGTCGACGACCGCTCGGGCATCATGTCTGTCTTCACGCGCGTCACCGCCGATGAGCTTTCGGCCTGGCTGAAACGCTACGCCATCGGCACGCTGGTCGATCTGCAGGGCATCGCCGCAGGGATCGAAAACACGAACTACTTCGTCACCACTTCGCACGGCCGGTTCGTGCTCACGCTTTTCGAGAGGCTGAGTGCAACGGAGCTTCCCTTCTACCTGAACCTCATGGCGCACCTTGCGCGTCATGGCATTCCGTGCCCCGCACCGATCGCCGACCGGAGCGACAGGTACCTCGGAACCTTGAACGGCAAGCCCGCCGTTTTCGTCACCTGCCTCCCCGGCGCCCCGGTGAGCACGCCGCAGCCGCGTCACTGCGAGCAGGTCGGTGCGGTACTCGCCGACATGCATCTTGCGGGAAAAGGCTACAACGGAAAGCTCGAGAATCCGCGGGGGCCGAAATGGTGGCGCGAGGCGGCGCGCGAGGTGGCGCCGTTCCTCGACGAAGGACGCCGCGAGCTGCTCGAATCCGAGCTCGAATTCCAGGCGCGCCACCGCACGCTCGATTTGCCGCGCGGTCCTGTCCACGCCGATCTGTTCCGCGATAACGTGCTGTTCGAGGGAGACCGCATCGGCGGAGTGATCGATTTTTATTTCGCCGGGATCGACGCGCTCCTGTTCGATGTCGCAGTGACGGTCAACGACTGGTGCGTAGACCCCGCGGGCGAAATCGACCCGGGGCGCGCGACGGCGCTCGTGGCGGCGTACCGCCGGGCCCGCGAATTCACCCGGGTCGAGCAGGAAGCCTGGACGGTGCTGCTGCGCGCCGCGGCCCTGCGGTTCTGGCTTTCGCGTTTGTACGATTTCTACCTGCCCCGCGCGGGCGAGCTCACCCACGCGCATGACCCGGAACATTTTCGCCGGGTGCTCGAGGCGCGCCGCACCCGCCCCTTCCCTCTTGTTTGAAACCGGCGCCTGGACCACACTGGCCCTGATGAGAACCAGCGGATTTCAAGTCTAGCGATGCGCGTCGTTCCGGCGAGAAACGGCTGGTTCTGGCTTTTAAGAGGCTTTGCGCTTTTCCGCAAGAGCCCGCCGATGTGGCTGTTTCTGGTGTTCACCTACTACATCGCCGTTGCGCTACTCGGCCAGATCGCTTACTTGGGCCCAGCCGCCTCCACCGTGCTGCTGCCGGCATTTTCAGTCAGCTTCATGGTCATGTGCGCCGTGCTCGATCGCGGAGGCTTGCTGCGTCCGGCGTTGCTTTTTTCTGGTTTTCGAAGCGGACCGGCCACGCTGGTCGCGCTGGGCGTTCTGTACGTTCTCTCGATCGCTACGGTGCTCGGGGTCGCTTCGTTTGCGGACGCGGGCGCGCTCATGCACTGGGTCCTCTCCGGCCAGGAGCCTCCGATCGAGGCGTTGCGCGACGGCAGCGTTTCGCTCGCGATGTTGGTCGCAACCTTGGCCGCGACCCCGGTGCTGATGGCTTTCTGGTTTGCGCCCGTGCTCGCCGCGTGGAGCCGCATCGGTGCCGCCCAATCGCTCTTCTACAGCTTTTTCGCCGTATTGCGGAATTGGCGGGCATTCTTCGTATACGGGACCATTCTCGCGCTGGCTGGGGCGGCGTTCCTGGTAGCAGTCACCGTCGCGGCGGTCCTGATGCAGGGAAAGGTACAGGTGTTGCGCTCCCTTGCCCTGATTCTTACCCTGCTCTCGCTGCCTACCGTGTTCGGCAGCTTTTACGCGAGCTATCGGGACATCTTCCCGGAGAACGCAGTCCCGGCCGAGCCGCCGTCGGACCGGGAAAGCCCGTAGCCGTCGCTGATTCTGCTATCCTTCGCCGCGAGCGCGGACGATTCGCCGACGCGGCGCCCCCAGACGGGGAGTAAAAATTTGATCGACAAACCCTGCGAGCTGTGCGACTCCCCGGGCGGGAATCTGCTCTGGCGCGACGGGTTCTGCCGCGTTGTGCTGGTCGACGATCCGGATTATCCCGGCTTTTGCAGGGTGGTCCTCGAGCGGCACGTGAGAGAAATGACCGACCTTGAGCCTGCCGAGCGCACACGGCTGATGAACGCGGTGTTCGCAACCGAGGCCGTGCTCCGCGAGCTCATCGATCCGGACAAGGTCAACCTTGCGAGCCTCGGCAACGTCACGCAGCACCTGCACTGGCACGTGATTCCGCGCCATCAGCGCGATCGCCATTTTCCCCGTCCGATCTGGGCCGAGCCTTCGCGCGCGGACGTCCCGCAGCGCCCGTCTCCCGACCGCGGCGCGCTTGCGGCCGCGCTGAGACGCAGACTGGACTGACTCCATGTCGAGCTTCGATCCCCCGAGCATCAAGCCGGACGCCGCTCCCGATTTCACGGATTCTTCCGGCTGCGCGAAGTGGTTGCAGTCACTGCCGCTCATCAACATCGGCCCATCCCACGTTCGTCTCCTCGGGCAGCTCAATGAGCTGAATGCCTACAACGTCGCGCCTGCCGAGCGGCTCAAGATCCTGGAGCTCTTGCGCGACCCGGTGAGCTTCGTGCAAAAGGAACACTCCAAGAGATTTTCCAGCCGCCCCGCCCCGCTCGCCAAGCCGGAGCAGGAGATCCTCGACAACGTGCACGCGCTCTGGGATGCACTCTCGTACGGATATCAACACTGCTTGAAGGCGATTGCGGGTGGAGGTTCCGGCGCGAACGCGGCCCTGGTAGGCCAGCGCGTCTTGTGGTGCACCGGGCAGAAGATGCTCGCCTACTATCAAGCCTATCAGGACGTCCGCGAGCGCGAATGGAAGTTGCTGCACGGCGTCTATGCGCTCGTCGAGGAAAGAGGCGTGGCACGAGACGAAGTCGCCCATCCAGCCCACAAAGGCCAGCAGACGACCTGCACCGAAACCTACGCGCAGGTTCTGCTGATCGATCTCGCCAACCCCGGAAAGCTCACGCCGCGCCAGATCGAGCTCATTTCAATTTGGCTCGAGCGCTGGACGCCCAAGGTCTCGATCGGGTGCACCCCCGCAGCCGCCGGCGAGGGCATCGCACCGCTCGTCATCGATCTTTCGGCCGCCGCCGGCGCATCGCGCCGTACGCCAGAGGGCGACACCACCCGCGTTCTCGACATCCACGAGCTTGGGAGCAGCGTGCGCAAGCGCGTCGGCCTGCTGCGCAAGGGCGACACCCCCGCGGCGCTCGGGCTCGGCGAGGACGTGACCGCCGCGCTCGCGGAAAGCCTCCTCAGCATGCTCCATCGGCGTTGGTGCGAGGACAAGCAATCGCGCGTGCACCCACGCCGCGGCGCAAGCGGCACGGCACAGATGTGCTCGGGGATGGCCTCCATACACTACTTCGTCACCGGCCGCGCGTTTGCGGTCCGCGCAGGTCCCCCAAAAATATCCCAGGTGCAGCACGAGCAAATTGCGACCCTCGGGCGCGTCGCCACGCGCCCCGAGGTTGAACCCGGCCCCCCGCCGGATTTCGCTGTCGAGACCTGGCAGATCAAGGACGAGAGTGCCTCCGGGCTGCGCCTTGCGCGAGTCGATCCTGCGGCAAGCTCGCGACTGGTGCTCGGGCAGCTGCTCGGGATCCGGCTGGCGGACGCGAAGGCCTTTCTTCTTTGCACGGTCAAGTGGCTCTCGGTCTCAGTGGAATTCGAATTGCGCGCCGGCGTCCAGATCCTCCCCGGGATTCCCCAGGGAGCCGCGATCAGGGCGGCTGGCGCCGTTACCTCGGCCGAGCAATACACCCCGGCCTTCTTGCTGCCGGCGCTTGCGGCGCTCCAGACTCCCGAAACGCTGGTTCTGCCAGCGGGGTGGTTCAAGCCGAAGCGCGAGATCGAGGTGTTCGGCGATCGCGCGGGCCAGTTGCGACTCGCGTCGGTCGTCGATCGTGGCGCCGATTTCGAGCGCGTCACTTTCGAGGCGGTCTGAGACCCCCGCTCCGCAGCGCTCTCTGCCAAATTTTTCACATCCCGGCTTCGGTGCGGCCGGTTTTTATGTCCTTGTCATAGTACATTGTCGCAATCCCGCTCCGCAGGCATCAACCCCCGATAAAGTCCCATGGCCCTTGGCGATTTCCTCCCCGCCGCAGAACCGCGCCTCGCGGACTTGACGAGCTGCGAGGACTGGCTTGCGCACGTGGTGCTCACCGACACGCATGCCTGCAGCACTCTTCTCACGCTGCTCGAGGAGATCGAGGCTCGTCCGCCCAGGCATTCGGCGTATCTGCAGATCCTCGAGCGGCTGCGCCATTCCGTCGCGCCGGCCGAAGCGGAGCAAGCCAAGCTTTTCGCCGGGAAACCCCTGCCGCTCAGCTACGACGAAGCCACGGCCTTCGTTCAGGCGAACGGCTTGTGGGCCGCCATGCTGCGCGCTTACGCGCGGCTCCTCGCCGCCGCGTTGAACGGCAAGCACCTCGAGCTCAAGTCCTCCCTTCCCCGGCTTTTCCAGCGCGTGCTTGCGTGCGCGGGAGAGGCGATCGGGACTTACGTGCTCGCGCGGCGCGAGTTCGGAGCGGACTACTGGAAGGTGGTGAATCAGACTTACGCGGTATCCGAAGCGCGCGCGGCCGCCAGGGAAACTGTTGCTGATTTCAGCGACGAATCCTCGCCGATGGCGGCGTACGCAGAGGTGCTGATGCTGCAGCTTTCCCGACCACAGCACTTGTCCCACCGGGAACTCGGCTGGACGCGCAGGTGGGTGCGTCGCTGGGCGCACAAGGCAGTGCTCAGCCGCGAGGCGCCCGGACGCGGCGCCTACGCCGTGGATATCGCAAGGGACTCGGGGCCCGCCTGGGCGAAATCGGCAGCCGGTGCGGCGACATTGCGTTTTCTCGATCTAACCCGCGTCGCCCGCTCGATCGACGCCCGCATCCAGCGCCTGGACGCGGGCGCCGAACCCGCCTCGCTCGGACTGGGCTCCGATTGCACGCGGCTTGCCGCTCAAGATCTTCTCAAGACGCTGCGGGGTGCCTGGCTCGATTGCGCACCGGCGCGCGACTTTCCGCGGCGTGAGAGCCCCTCGCCCATCGAACTGGTGAGCGGGTTTGCCGCGATTCACCACGCGATCGAAGGCAATCTCGCCGCAAAGAACGAGGGTCCATCGAGCTATTCCTACGGGGAAGCCGAGCGACTTCATGTCTTCCAGGGCTCCGAGACGCGCGATGCCCGCGAACAGAGTCTGGAGAGCTGGGAAACGCTGGAGGAATCGGACGAAGGATTCAAGCTTCGCCGCCGGACGCCCGGCATGCGTCTTGCCCACCGGCAGCTGGTGGCGCTGCGGCCAAGCGGCGCGCGCCAGTTCATCCTCTGCCACGTCGACTGGCTCGTAGAAGGACCGGAGCAGACGCTCAGCATCGGGGCCCGGGCCCTGAAAGGCGTGGCAAAGGCCTGCGCCGTGCGCTCCTCCGACCGGAGCGCCCCGCAGCGGGCCGATGCATTGATGCTGCCGGTCGCGCCGGGCCTGGCACCCGCGCTCGTGCTGCCCGCGGGTTGGTACCGGCGCGCGAGCGAGCTCGAACTCGACCTCGGCAATGCCATACGACGCGTCACGCTTGCCGGCTTGCTCGAACACGGTTTCGACTACGATCAGGTCAGCGTTTCAAACTCCTGAACAAGCGTTAGTGTCGCGCGGCCGGTCGGCTAGAATGCCTCATGGCGGCCGCGGACAGACCGACTCCCACCGAAATCAAGCTGCACCAGAAGTCCCGGGTGCTCGAGATCTCGTTTTCCGACGGCAGCCGTTTCGAGCTGCCCTACGAATTCCTGCGCGTGTACTCCCCCTCGGCCGAAGTGCGCGGCCACGGACCGGGCCAGGAAGTCCTGCAGGTCGGCAAGAAGGACGTGGACATCCTGAGCCTGGAGCCGGTGGGCAGCTACGCGGTGCAGCCGCATTTTTCCGACGGGCACGGCACCGGCATCTATTCCTGGGACTATCTCTACGATCTCGGGGGGAATCGTCAGTCTCTCTGGCAGACTTATCTCGAGCGGCTCGAGGCAGCCGGGGCACGCCGCGAGGCTTGAGCGCTTGAAATGAACCCGTCGCAGTGGCGTGCTAGCATGCTCGCGTGAGTCAAACCCACTTCGGATATCAGCGCATCGACGAGACCGAAAAGGCTTCGCGCGTAGCCGGCGTTTTTTCCTCGGTCGCAGCCCGGTACGACCTGATGAACGATTTGATGTCCGGGGGCCTGCACCGGCTGTGGAAGGCGTTCGCGGTCGCGCTCGCCGGCGTGCGCGAGGGCGAGCGGGTGCTCGACGTGGCTGCCGGATCAGGCGATCTGGCTTTCGATTTTGCGAAGCGTGCCGGGACTAGCGGAGAGGTGTGGCTCACCGACATCAACCGTGCGATGCTGGAGCGGGGGCGCGATCGCCTCCTCGACCGCGGCCGCCCGGTCCCCGCGGTGCAGTGCGACGCGCAAGGGCTGCCGTTTCCTTCGGATTACTTTGACTGCGTCAGCGTCGCGTTCGGTTTGCGCAACATGACCGACCAGGGCGCGGCGCTCGCCGAAATGCGCCGCGTGCTGAAACCCGGCGGGAGGCTGCTCGTGCTCGAGTTCTCCCGCGTCTGGCGGCCGCTCGCGAAAGTCTACGACTGGTACTCGTTCAAGGTGCTTCCCTGGCTGGGCAAGACGGTGACGGGCGACGAGGCGGCCTATCGTTATCTCGCCGAATCGATCCGCATGCACCCCGACCAGGAGAGCCTGAAGGGCATGTTGGAACGCTCGGGACTCGAGAAGGTCGAATATTTCAACCTGAGTGCGGGCGTCGTCGCTTTGCATCGGGGTTACAAATTTTGAGCGGTGGAGAGAGACCATGAAAAAATTGATCGTTTCCTTGTTCACGCTGGTCTTCGGTGCGGGCATCCTGGCGGAGGACGTCCAGGCCGCCAGGCTCGGCGGCGGACGGAGTCTCGGAGCCCAACGCCAGATCACCGCGCCTCCGAAGCAGGCGACTCCCCCGGCACAGCAGCAACAGCCAGCGGCGCCGCAACCGTCCGGGCCGGGCCGCTGGTTTGCGCCCCTTGCCGGACTCGCCGCGGGCCTTGGCCTGGGCTGGCTGTTCGCGCAGGGAGGTTTCGGGCCCGCGATCGGCGCGTTTCTCATGGCCTTGCTTGCCGGCGCCGTCGTGTTCGCCTTGATGCGTCTGTCGAAGCGGCGAACTCAGGGATCGCAGGTACAGTACGCCGGTTTCGGCAACGAGACCGTGGCTGCGCCGCCGCCCTCGCAGCTTCCGGGGGACGCGGGCGTGCAGCCGAATTACCGCAGCCAGTTCGTCTCCAATATTCCGGCAGGCTTCGACGTCGAGGGCTTTCTCAGGGAGTCCCGGCGCAACTTCCTGCGCCTGCAGGAAGCAAACGACCGCGGCGACCTCGCGCGGCTGCGCCAGGTCACGACCGAGGACATGTTCAATGCGCTGAAGGACGACGTCGTCGGGCATTCGGGCGCGCAACAGACCGACGTGGTGACCTTGAACGCTGCCCTTCTGGAGCTCGTCACCGAGGGCGGGCTGCATTGGGCGAGCGTGCGATTTTCCGGTTCGATCCGCGAAGAGGCAAATGCGCTGGCCGAGCCGTTCGAGGAGATCTGGCACGTGAGAAAGCCGGTGAACGGTTCCTCGGGCTGGCTGCTCGCCGGGATACAGCAGCCCAGCTGATCCACTCGCCACGGGGACCGACCCGGAAACCCCATGATCGAGCGCGGCGCCCTAGCAGGGCTGAACCATCTTCTGCAGCAGCAGCCGTGGGCGGCTGAGCGATTGAGACCCTTTGCGGGTCAGGTTGTGGAATTTCGCAGCCCGCCCTTTCCGGAACTGCGCGTGAGGATCACCGATAGCGGTTTCCTCGATCGGGCGCAGGCAGAAGCGGCGAGCACCCTCGTCGTAAGGCTCACCCCGGGCGCCCTGCCGCTCTTGCTCGCGCGCTACGAGACCGCCCGAAGGCAGGTTGAAATCGAGGGGTCGGCGGATCTGGCGAGCGTGGTGGATTACCTCTTTCGCAACCTCACCTGGGACGTCGAGGAAGATCTCTCCAGGGTGTTCGGGGACATCGTCGCGCACCGCCTCGCCGCAGGCGCGCGGGCCTTTGCGGCGTGGCAGCGCGAAGCCGTGCTGCGCCTCGGCGAAAACCTCGCCGAATACTGGACCGAGGAGCAGCCCCTGCTCGCGCGGCCCGCCGACGTTGAGAACTTTTGCCGCAACGTCGACACGCTGCGCGACGACGTGGCGCGGCTCGAAAAACGCATCGAGCACCTGTCCGGCTCGGGCAAGGACCGCTAAAAATCCGGGTCTCGCTTCCCGGGTCGCGCCGGCCAATTCTGGTAAATTGGCCGCTTCGCCCTGCGGTTTCCCATTTCCTTGCTTCGTCTCGCCAAGATCCTCAGGATAGCCCTGCGCTTCGGGCTGGACGAGTTCGCGCTCGCTTCGGGAAGCCGGCTCGCGCGCGCGCTGAACGCGCTGCTTTTCTTTCGCGCGCTCTCCGAGCCGCGCGGGGTGCGGTTGCGCCTGGCGCTGGAGGCACTCGGCCCCATCTTCGTCAAGTTCGGCCAGGTGCTCTCGACGCGCCGCGACCTCCTGCCCGCCGACCTGGCCGACGAGCTGGCGAAGCTCCAGGACCGGGTGCCGTCGTTTCCGGGCGAGCTCGCGGTGGCCGAAGTCGAGCGCGCGTTCGGCAAGCCGATCGCGAAGGTTTTCGAGAAATTCGAACTGCAGCCCGTGGCGAGCGCGTCGGTCGCCCAGGTGCATCTCGCGACGCTTCCCGGAGGCACCGAGGCGGCGGTCAAGATCCTGCGGCCTGGAATGATGCCGGTGATCGCGAAAGACCTCGCGCTGATGGACGCCGCCGCGGGCTTGGTCGAGCGCTTCTGGGCCGACGGCAGGCGCTTGAGGCCCCGCGAAGTGGTCGCCGAATTCACGCGACATTTGTTCGAGGAGCTCGACCTCATGCGCGAAGCGGCGCATGCCAGCCAGCTGCGCCGCAACTTCCTCGATTCGCCGCTGCTCGCCGTGCCGGAGGTCTACTGGGACTGGTGCACGAGCACCGTCATGACGATGCAGAGGATGCGCGGCACGCCGGTGAGCCGGGTGGATGAGCTGCGCCGGCAGGGCGTGGACATTCCGAAGCTCGCGCGCACGGGCGTCGAGATCTTCTTCACGCAGGTGTTCCGCGACGGCTTCTTTCATGCCGACATGCATCCTGGAAACATCCTGGTGACGCCCGAGGGCCGCTATGTCGCACTCGACTTCGGCATCATGGGCACGCTCACCGAGGTGGACAAGCAGTATCTCGCGCAGAACTTCCTCGGTTTCTTCCGGCGCGACTACGCCCGCGTGGCGCGGGCGCACCTGGAGGCGGGCTGGGTGCCGGCCGATACGCGAATGGACGAGTTCGAGGGCGCGATCCGCGCGGTGTGCGAGCCGTTCTTCGACCGGCCGCTGAAGGAAATCTCCTTCGGCCGGGCGCTCGTTCGCCTGTTCCAGACCTCGCGCCGCTTCAACGTCCAGATCCAGCCGCAGCTCGTCATGCTGCAGAAGACGCTCCTCAACATCGAGGGGCTCGGGCGCCAGCTCGACCCGGATCTCGACCTGTGGACCACCGCCAAGCCGTTTCTCGAGAACTGGATGCGCGAGCAGATCGGGTTGAAGGGCCTCCTGCGCACGCTTCGCAACGAGGCGCCGCGCTGGGCGACGATGCTGCCGCAGCTGCCGCGCCTGCTGCACCGCGCGCTCGCCGACGATCGCGTAGGGCGCATCGAGCATGCGTTAGAAGAATTGCTGGTGCTCGAGCGGCGACGCAACCGCCTCGTCGGCGTCGCAGTCGCCCTGCTTGCTTCCGCGCTCGCCTTGGCCGCGTTCCTGGCCTTCGCTTAGCACGACCGGAATTTCCTCGCGCCGCGGCGCCCTCCTATAATCCGCGTCATGCTCATCGCATTTGTCGTACTTTACCTCATCGTTTCGATCGCCATCGGGCTGTGGGCGGCGAAACGGGTGCACAACTCCAAGGATTACCTCGTCGCGGGTCGCAGCCTCCCGCTCTACATCAACACCGCCACCGTCTTCGCCACCTGGTTCGGCGCGGAGACCGTGCTCTCGGTTTCGGCGACTTTTGCGAGGGACGGGCTGGGGGGCATCGTCGCCGACCCGTTCGGATCGTCGTTCTGCCTGGTGTTCGTCGCGTTGTTCTTCGCCCGATATTTCTATCGGATGGACCTGCTTACGATCGGCGACTTCTACCGCAAGCGCTACAACAAGCCGGTGGAGGTGATCACGAGCCTTGCGATCACCGCGTCGTATCTCGGTTGGACGTCCGCGCAGATGACCGCGCTGGGACTCGCGTTTTCGGTGCTGTCTGGCGGAGCCCTCTCGCTCAACACCGGCATTGTGCTGGGCGCTGGCGTGGTTCTCGGCTATACCATATGGGGCGGCATGTGGTCGGTAGCTCTGACCGATCTGTTCCAGTCCGTGATGATCATCGTAGGACTCATCTTCGTGGCCTGGCTGGTCGGTGACATGGCGGGAGGCGCCGGCAAGGTCGTCGCCGCGGCGAGCGAAGCGGGCAAGTTCCGGTTCTGGCCCGACGGCGACGCAAAAGAGTGGCTCGCCTTCGTGGCCGCATGGCTCACCTTGGCGATCGGCTCCATCCCGCAGCAGGACGTGTTTCAGCGGGTGACTTCGGCAAAAAACGAGAAGACCGCCATCCGCGGCTCGCTGCTCGGCGGCCTCGTCTATTTCTGCTTCGCTTTCGTACCGATCTTCATCGCCTACTCGGCGCTCGTGATCGACCCTTCGATGGAGAAGCTTTTCGCCTCGCCGGACGCACGCGAAGTGCAGCGCATTCTCCCTGAGCTGATTCTCGAGCGCACGCCGATGTGGGCGCAGATCATGTTCTTCGGTGCCCTGCTCTCGGCGATTCTTTCGACCGCCAGCGGCGCCCTGATCGCGCCTACCGCAATCTGTACCGAAAACGTCTTGAAACCCTTCCTTCCGCACATGAGCGAGCGCCAGTTCATGGTGACCTTGCGCACCGTGCTCGTCACATTCACGCTGGCGGCGCTCCTGTTCGCGCTCAACTCCAAGAGCACCATGTACGAGATGGTACAGAATGCTTACAAGGTCACCCTGGTCGGTGCCTTCGTCCCGCTCGCGGCGGGAATCTACTGGAAGCGCGCGAACGTCGCGGGCGCCATCATGTCGATCGTGCTCGGACTCGCTTCCTGGGGGGCGATGGAGCTCTGGGGCGGCGCGAGCATCCTGCCGCCGCAACTCGTGGGCCTTGGCTTCGCCATCGCGGGCATGCTCATAGGCTCGCTGGTCGCGCGGGTACCCGGGCACAGCGACGCGGCGCTCGCACCGCATCATCGTCATACCGGCGCCTAGGCCATTGCTCGCGGCGCGTTTGCCGCCCGGAACGACGGGCCGCGGCGAAACTCGGCTACAATTCGCGCGCCTTCAACTCCCGCCGAGGTCTCCATGTTCGCACGCCTGATGCCGCACGAAGGCCGGTTCTTCACTTATTTCACCGAGCACGCCGCGCTCATCCTGCAAGGCGCGGTCGAGCTGAAGGCGATGATGGACGACACGGGCGAGACCGAGAGCCGTGCCCACAACATCAAGGCCATCGAGACCAGGGCCGACACCGTCACCTACGAGACGATCCAGCTCCTGCACACGACCTTCATCACGCCCATCGACCGCGACGAGATCCATCAGCTCATCACCCGCATGGACGACATCCTCGACCTGATGGAGGATGTATCGCAAAGCGTGTTCCTCTACGACATCCGCAAGATCCCCGACGAGGCGAAGCGCCTGGCCGATATCTGCGTCGCCTGCACCGAAAAGGTGAAGGCGGCGGTCGATCTCCTCCACAACATGGGCAATGCCGAGAGAATCATGAAGATCTGCGGCGAAATCGACCGGCTGGAGACCGACGCAGACCAGGTCCTGCGCTCGGCCATGGCGAAGCTTTTCCGCAACGAGCCCGACACCCGCGAGCTGATCAAGCTGAAAGAGATCTACGAGCACCTGGAGACGGTCACCGACAAGTGCGAAGACGTGGCCAATATCATCGAGGGCATCGTCATCGAGAATTCCTGATCCACGGCCCCGGCCCGCATGTCGATCAGCTTCGAAATCGTGGTGTTCCTGATCCTGGTCGCGCTCGCCTTCGATTTCATGAACGGCTTCCACGACGCCGCCAACTCGATCGCCACGGTGGTCTCGACACGCGTGCTCAAGCCGCACTGGGCGGTGATCTGGGCAGCGTTCTTCAACTTTGTGGCCTTTCTTGTTTTCGGCCTTGCGGTGGCCGGCACCATAGGCAAGGGGATCGTCGATCCGAGGATCGTCGACCACTACATCGTGTTCGGGGCGCTTGTCGGCGCCATAGCCTGGGACGCCATCACCTGGTACTACGGCATTCCGTCGAGCTCCTCCCATGCCTTGATCGGCGGAATCGCGGGTGCGGCGGTGGCGAAAGGGGGAATGGGAACGCTCGTCGGCAGCGGATTCGTCAAGATTGCCCTTGCCATCGTGTTTTCCCCGCTGCTCGGATTCGTCCTCGGCGCGGTGCTGATGATTCTGGTGTCGTGGGTCTTCGCCCGCTCGACGCCGCGTCGGGTGGACCGGTGGTTCCGCAGGCTTCAGCTGGTGTCGGCGGCGCTCTACAGCCTCGGCCACGGCGGCAACGACGCCCAGAAAACCATGGGGATCATCTGGATGCTGCTCCTCGCCTCCGGGCTCTCTGGGGCCGGGGAGCCGCTGCCGATGTGGGTCGTGTTCTCATGCTACGGGACGATCGCCATGGGAACGCTTTTCGGCGGCTGGCGCATCGTCAAGACCATGGGCCAGAGAATCACGCGCCTGAAGCCCGTGGGCGGTTTCTGCGCCGAAACGAGCGGTGCCGTCACGTTATTCCTCGCGACCGGCTTCGGCGTCCCCGTATCGACCACGCACACCATTACCGGCTCGATCATCGGCGTGGGCTCGGCGAGGAAGTTGTCCGCGGTGCGCTGGGGCGTGGCCGGCAACATCGTTTGGGCGTGGGTTTTCACCATCCCCGGCTCGGCGTTCATCGCCGCAGTGGCGTGGCTGCTGGGAACGGAATATTTTTAGATGTCCATGCACCTGCACGCCGTCGAGACCGACATCACGCGTCTCGCCGTAGACGCGATCGTCAACGCCGCGAACGCCACCCTGCTCGGCGGCGGCGGGGTCGATGGCGCAATCCATCGCGCCGCGGGCCCCGACCTCTTGCGCGAGTGCCGCACGCTCGGCGGCTGCGCCACCGGCGATGCGAAGATCACCCGCGGCTACCGGCTGGCGGCGAAGCACGTGATCCATACCGTCGGGCCCGTCTGGAACGGCGGGGCGAGCGGCGAGCCGGAGCTGCTCGCTTCCTGCTACCGGAGCAGCCTCGAGCTCGCGCTCGCGCGCGGGATCCGCACCCTCGCCTTTCCCGCCATCAGTTGCGGCGTCTACGGCTATCCGATGGAGCGAGCCGCCAAAATTGCCGTGCGCGAATGCCGCCGGTTCACGCAGGAGCACGACGCGATCGAGCAAATAACGTTTGCGCTTTTCGGCGCCGACGCGCTCGCGATCTACCAAGCGGAGCTCGCGCAACCGGTGGCGTGAGAAAATCAGCGGTCATGGCCATTTGGCAGCCCTCGACTCTGGCGCGCTATCTATTCGCGGCGTACGTGCCTCTCGTCGTCTACGCGAGCCTGCACCCGTTCTCCGGCTGGCGCGACCGGGGCCTGCCGCCGTTCGCCTTCCTCACGGCTCCGTTTCCCCGTCCCATCCCGGTATTCGACGTCGTTGCGAACATCATCGGCTACATGCCGCTCGGCTTTCTCGCCGTGTTGGCGGTGTATCCCTGGCTGCGCCGCAGTTACGCTTTGGGTTTCGGCCTCGCTTGTTCGGTGTCCTTGAGCTTCGCCCTCGAGTCGCTGCAGCTCTACCTGCCTATGCGCACGTCCTCGAATCTCGACCTGCTCGCCAATACCGTGGGCGGCGCGGTCGGCGCCCTCGCCGCCCTCGCCACGACGCGGCCCTTGCTCGATGCCGAAGGACTGCAGCACCTGCGCAACAGGCTGTTCCTTCCGGGGCGCCGGACCGATCTCGGGTTGGTTTTGCTCGGGCTATGGCTGTTCGCGCAGCTCAATCCCGAAACGCTGCTCTTCGGCACCGGCGATCTGCGCGATTTATTCAAGACGCCCTCGGGCAAGCTCTACCCCGCCGAAGTATTCTTGCGCGTGGAGGCCGGTGTCGCCTGCGCGAACGGCCTCGCCGCGGGATTGCTCGCCCTGTGCCTTACCGCACGCAGCCAGCCGGCGCGGGGCGTGGTCGTGATCTTTCTGGCCGCGGCGCTGGCCTTGCACACCTTCGGATTCGGCCTCCTCGTCAGCTCCCAGGACATCCTCTCTTGGGTGACGCCCGGAGCCCTCTATGGCGTGGCTGCAGCGATCCTGCTGCTGCTGTTCGCGGCAGGGTTGCCACGCACCGCGCAGCTCGCACTCATGGGCTTTGCACTATTGACGGCGACGGCCCTCGTCAATCTGGCCCCCGCCAATCCGTACATGACAGCCTCTTTCGCGCTGTGGCAGCAGGGTCACTTTCTCAATTTCAACGGCGCCACGCGCGTCATTTCCGCCGTGTGGCCGTTCGTGGCGATGGTCTATCTGGTGCTGCTCGCCGCCGACCGCGGACAGGTGAGGGAGTAGGAAACGCGCCCGGGACGCCCGCCCGCCCGCAGTATAATTAAGCCGACGCTCGTTCGAGCGGCGCCGTTCAACAGCGCGACCAGGCTTGCTCGACGCGTCGGCGCGCCGCTCAACTCGCTTCTCCCACAGACCTCGGAATTTGGAATGGGCTACTACGAAAAACACGTTTTTTTCTGCTGCAACCAGCGCCAGAACGGCGAGACCTGCTGCAACGACAAAGGCGCGAGCGGCATGCGCGACTACGCGAAAAAGCGGGTCAAGGAACTGGGCCTCGCCGGTCCCGGGAAGGTGCGGGTGAATCAGGCGGGGTGCCTGGACCGCTGCGAGGAAGGGCCGTGCATCGTGGTGTACCCGGAGGCGGTCTGGTACACCTACGTCGACCGCGCCGATATCGACGAGATCATCGAGGAGCACATTCGAAACGGCCGGGTGGTCCAACGCCTGCGCATATGAGCGCGGCGGGCGAGCGCATCTTCATCGACGGTGCGGCGGGCAAGATCGAGATGGTCGTGGACCGACCTGCGAGTCCGCCTCGCGGCGTGGCGCTCGTCGCCCATCCGCACCCTCTCTACGGCGGGACCCTCGACAACAAGGTCGTGCAGACCCTGGCGAGAACCTTTGTCGAACTGGGCTACGTCTCGCTGCGGCCCAATTTCCGCGGCGTCGGCGAATCAGAAGGCGAGCACGACCAAGGCAGAGGAGAGACCGAGGACTTGCTCCGCGTCGCCGAGTACGCGAATAAGAGCTTTGGCCTGCTGCCGCTCGTCCTCGCGGGGTTCTCTTTCGGTGCAGCCGTCCAGACGCAGGTGGCGCAGCGCACGAGCCCCTTGCGCGTGGTGCTGGTGGGCGTCGCGGTCGACCGCTTTCCTTCGGCAGCCGTGCCCGGCGATTCGATCGTGATCCACGGCGAGCGGGACGAGACCGTGCCGCTTGCGAAGGTGCTCGACTGGGCACGGCCGCAGGAATTGCCGGTCGTGGTCATCCCCGGCGCCGACCATTTCTTCCACTTGCGCCTGAACGTCATCAAGAACATCGTCAAGGGTTCATGGCGGTATTAGCGGCGCACAATCTGCGCAAGGTCTACGGCGGCGAAGAAGTGGTCGCCGGCGTGAGCTTCGGCATCCAGGCAGGCGAATGCTTCGGGCTGCTCGGCCCCAACGGCGCCGGCAAGACCACCACCCTCAGGCTATGCCTCGGCCTCACCGATCCCGACGGCGGCTCGGTGGAGCTGATGCAGCACCCCGTGCCCGGTGCAGCCCGGCCCGCCCGCGCGCGGGTGGGCGTGGTGCCGCAGATGGACAACCTCGATCCTGATTTCACCGTAAGCGAAAACCTGCTCGTCTACGGCCGTTACTTCGGCCTCGCCGAGCGCGCCATCCGGCAGCGCATTCCCCAGCTGCTCGACTTCGCGGGCCTGACCGCGCGCGCGGCGTCGCAAATCCAGACGCTCTCCGGCGGAATGAAACGCCGCCTCACCCTGGCGCGCGCGCTCATCAACGATCCCGACCTGATCTTCATGGACGAACCCACCACCGGGCTCGATCCGCAGGCGCGCCATCTGATCTGGGAGCGTTTGAAGCAACTCCTCGCTGGAGGGAAGACCATCGTGCTCACCACGCATTTCATGGAGGAGGCCGAGCGGCTATGTGCGCGGCTCGCCATCATGGACCGCGGGCGCTTCATCACCGAGGGAAGCCCGCGCGAGCTGATCCTCCGCCACATCGAACCGCACGTGGTCGAGGTGCACGGCGACGGCGTCATGGATTGGACCGATCGCGAGGCGGAAAAGGTCGCGTCGCGCCTGGAAAAAAGCGGCGAGACGGTGTTTTGCTACGCCGCCGATCCGGCCCCGCTGCTCGCCAGTCTCGCGAACCGG
>Ga0137369_10001525_pt1 | contig 23333 bp, 18 predicted proteins | sample SagtaG_12_FD_104918 | JGI IMG/M metagenome (GOLD analysis project Ga0137369, IMG submission 104918) | Vadose zone soil microbial communities from Sagehorn Ranch, Mendocino, California, USA - Sage1_L_113_16 metaG | ecosystem: Environmental > Terrestrial > Soil > Vadose zone | place: USA... | reverse complement strand
GGCTCCACGAGATCTGTCTTCTTTGAATGATTCCGCCACAGCGGTAATGCCGCCTTCTTCTTCCGTCCGCCAGTCCCAGTAAGGACTCAATGCTTTGACGAACAAACCGCTTGCACTATCCATCGTCTCTTCTGAGACCTCCTTGGTTTCAAGCCGAAGGTCTCCAGTACGTGGCACGCTATCCATTTGCCAGCTGATCCGAAAATCCCGCCGTAGAGGCTTGAACCCAAACTTCTGGTACACCTCCACGTAAGGCTGAACTGCTGGAGTGGTGGCTCTCAGGAACTCTGGTCTTTTCGACTCTACGTAGGTGATCGCTCTGGAGAGAAGGCTCTCAGCGACTGTGGTTTGGAGTCTTGCACGTCTAATGCTGAGGTATCTTATCGCGAACCACTTGTCTCTGGGGAGACTTGTCACAGCCAACCATCCGATCGGTACTCCGTTCTCTTCAGCAACGAAGCATCCATCAGAATCAAATCGTCGCGAGGAGAGGGCGGCCTTTGTCCGTGGAAGATCTGCAAAGCTGCCGAAGGCATCTCTCAGAATTTCAAGTAATGCCGACTCTTCACCGTGAGAGAAGGCTCTGACTGAAACGCCTGACGGTTTTTCGACACGCACCGTCTCGGCCATTTTCAGGGCTTTCCCTTTAGCCTAATTGTTCTAAGAATGATCCAGTAAGCGAGGGCTCCAATCACGGCCAGAGGTAGTGAGGTCGCGAGGAGATTCGCTAGGGCACCGGTTTCCAGAGCGTTTCCTCCGAACGCGGAGTTTCGGAGAACGCCGGCTGCAAGGCTCAGAGGGTTGTATTCCGCAATCGTGGCGACCGGGGGAGGAAGATATTGAGCAATCGTTTGAGCGGGGTAGAACACCGTGCTGATTGTGACCATTGACACTTGGAGTGCTTGTGCGTAGACCCAGTAAATCTCTCCCCTCCGCGATACACTCGCGAAGAAGGCGGCTAGACCCGCGATGCCGGTCGAGAGAACGAATAGGAAAGGAATGAGGGTCAGAGCGTACAATACCCCCTGAACCGGAATTGGGGCACCGAATAACATGAAGGAGAGATACGCTATGATTAGCAGTGCACCGGAGTAGACTATTCCACCTAGGCCGCCTGAGATGATGTAGGCTCCAACGAGGCCTCGGGTCCGAATTGGAAGTGTCAGGTAGTATTGTACTACTCCCTCTCGAAGTGCGAGCCAGATTCGTCGGCCTGTGTCTGTTGCTGCAGAAAATAAGCCTACCACGACGATTCCTGGGACGAGGAACTGAAAATAGGAAGAACCGATCGCACTTGAGGCGGGGATCAACCTTGTGTATACTATCCCCACGACGAGCATGTCCGAAAGGCTGAGACTGATCAATACAGCCATCAACCATTTTGTCCGGAAAAAATAGGAGAAATCTGTCCGGGCAATGCGGACAAGTCTTGAGAGCTGGCTCAAGCTGCTTTCACCCCTTCAATGACTTTGTCGACTATTCTCGCGCTCAACGAGAGGGTTCCAACCGCGACTCCGGTGACCACGGCCGCGGCAAGGATCGGGTTGAGGAGGAAGTTCGGGTCGAAGCCCAGGACCCATCTCGTCAGGTCCGCGCCGTAGGTCAAGGGGCTGAACACCGATATTGGCGAGTAGAAGCTGGGCATGAAGATTAGTGGGTAGAAGACGGTGCTGAACCGGACGATCAATGCCGATAGCCCGGCGAGGAATGCGCTGTAGATGTCCACGGACTTGAATGCGATGAACGACATTGACACCATTATTCCAGTGATTCCGAGTCCGAGGAGAAACATGGATATCAGCGCGAACACGGCGCCTTGAATTGTAAGATCGCCAACAAACCAGAGAACCCCAAGGAGGGGCGGGAGAACCTTGATCATCGTGTTCGCGACCCCGTAGATCGCCTGGGCTGCCAAGAATCCTCCGCGGGAGACCGGGAGAGAGAGGAAGTAGGGGAGTTCTCCTTCGTGGGCGTGTTCGACGAAGTGTCGGCCCACGTCAGCTCCAGAGTCGAATACCGTGATGACCATTAGTCCAATCGCGTAGAAGAACAGGTAGTTCGGAACCGCTGTCGACACTAGCTTCGACATCAAGGACCCGTAGACGGCTATCTGTAACCCGAATAGTGCCCATGCGAGGAAGAACCATGTTCTCTCCGATAGTAGAATCCTGACGTTGTATGCTGCGAGGGTCAGCACTCGGTTCATGGCTGGTCCGCTAGGGCTTTGCCTGTGAAGTGGAGGAAGACGTCGTCGAGGGAAGGCTCGGTTATCCTGATCGAGGAGATTTTTGCGCCTGCGACATAGCTGGCTGAGGTCATTCTCGGAACCCAGTCTTCTGCCTTGGAAACCTTCGCACGCAACTGGTTTCCATCCGATGACAATGAGACGTCGCCGCCGAGTCCGTTGAGGTCATCCGCTAGTTTCTCAGAGACTGGGTCTTCGAAATCTACTTCAACAATGTCTCCGCCCGCGATTGCGTCCTTCAACTTGGAAATAGTATCACAAACAACTCGTTGGCCCTGATGCAATATCGTGACCCTGTCGGCAAGGTACTCGGCTTCCCGAACCTCGTTCGTCGCAACTATAATCGTGGATCCTTGGTCGCGGAGCTCGCGGATTTTGTCCCAGATCTTCCGCTTACCGCGCAAATCCACTTGGCTCGTCGGCTCGTCGAAAATCGCCAGTTTAGGCCGCTGAATTAGGACCTTGGCGGTTTCCAGGCGTTTTGCTTGGCCACCTGAAAGGTGCATGAACATCTTGTCACGTGACTCCCACAATTCCAGGTCCTTCATCGTGCGCTCGATCAGATCCTGCCGCTTCTCAGGGTCTATGTCGAACATAGAGGCGTGAAACCTCAGAATCGACGAAGGCTTGTGACGCCAGAAACCCCGCGCCTCTTGGAAAGCTATTCCCATAACCTCTCGAACCTTGGTCCCCTCCTCAACAACATCAATCCCAACAACCTTGGCAGTGCCTGATGTTGGTTTCAGGATCGTGCAAAGGATCATCAGAAGTGTGGTCTTGCCCGAGCCGTTGGGGCCTAGAATTACCATTATCTCGCCCTCGTTGACCGTGAAGTTCAAGCTTCGTAGGGCATCGGTTTTTCCGTACCTCTTCGCGAGGTTGAGCGTTTCCACTGCAAACAAGGTTGGAAACGTTCGTCCGTAGAGATGGGCGATAAAAATGTTGAACCACCCCCGATTGAGGTCCAGCGCAGACTTGACGAGCGCAACTTCAGAAGAATGTTATCAATAAGCGGTTCATTGCTCGCGGCATGAAGTTCGGCGTATGTGTCCCAAACTACGGCGAATCATCCTCACAAGAGGCGATCCGCACCGTAGCTCTCGAGGCCGAACGTGCTGGCTGTGACTCCGTTTGGAGCACTGACCATATCCTGATGCCGATTAACAGTGGAACTCCCTATGAGAGGATCTTCGACAGCGTAACGACGCTTTCTTATCTCGCCTCAATCACCAACCGTTCAAAGCTGGGAATCTCGTCACTCATCACGGCGATGCGAAATCCTGTCGTCGTCGCCAAACAACTCGCTACGATTGACAACCTCAGCGATGGAAGAATAATGGTCGCAACCAGTGCGGGCTGGAACGAGAGAGAGTTCGCCCATCTCGGCTCAAACTTCCACAACAGAGGCAAGAGGCTTGACGCGTCTATTCGACTGATAAGAGCGCTGTGGCGAGGAGAGACACGTTTCAAGAGCCGTATTCTTGGGATCGATTTCAGGAACGTCGTCTTCGAACCTCGCCCAATTCAGAAGCATCTCTCCATTTGGATTGGTGGAACCAGCGAAGCTGCGATGAAACGCGCGGTAACCCTTGGTGATGGGTGGCATCCTAATGTTCAACCCCTCGACCAATTCACGAAGCTCGTCTCTGATTTCAGGGGAATCTCGCCTGAGGCGAAGACGAAAGACATCTGCGTTCGAATCGCCATAAACACCAAGGCCGAGCAATCAGAATACAAGTCGCCGCAGGGAGAAAGACGAATAATGCTCTCAGGAAACCAGGCTCAGAACAAAAAAATACTCTCCGGTCTAGAACAGCTCGGGATCTCCTACATCGTTGCTGCGCCGAGCCCAGACGGAAAAGCAGGCGTACCAAACCAGGTAGACGCGATCAAGACACTGTCGAAACTTCTCAGCTGATCAGCAAATGATCCGCTGGCATATCCAAAGTTCTTTAACCCCAGTCAGGTCCACGCGGGTCTTGTAACTAGAATGCTCCCTACCGCTGGCGTAAATCGCGTCTTCGGTTTACTAGATCTTTTGAAAGCATACAATGGAAAAACAGATATCGCCAACCTCACAATCGACCTCCGGATCGACCTCGACGAGCTTCTTCCGATTATTGATACCGCCGAATATCTCGGCCTCGTCACCGTCAAGGAGGGTGAGATCTCCTTAACGGAACTCGGCACAAAAGCACTTAACAACAGGATAGCCGAACGGAAAAAGCTCGTCCACCAGCGCTTGGAAACCCTCGAACCCTTCTCCGACATCGCAAAACTGCTCAAGGAGCAAGGACAAGTCACGCGGTTCACCCTGGCCCGTTTCATCAGCTCCAAGTACGGCCCCACTCTCGACATACCAGCATTGATCAGCATTATCATCAGCTGGGGAGTCTTCACTGGCCTGTTCGGCTACGATGGTCAGTCCGAACGATTATTGCCGAAAGCTCACGTTCACTAGCTGATCTTCGAGATTATCCGATCAGCGAGATCGTATAGCGTCGGGTCTCGAGGGCTCCTCGGTCGCTCAAGATCAATCTTGACATCATCAACTATTTTCGCTGGCCTAGCGCTCAACACTATTACCCGGTCCGCCATTTCAACAGCCTCCTGAACATTATGGGTGACCATTATTACCGAACCAGTGGGGTAGGCTGGGTCCCTCCAAATATCCACGACCTCCCGCCGTAGGTTCTCGGCTGTCAACGCGTCCAGGCTGGAGAACGGCTCGTCCATCAACAACACCTCAGGTTGGAGCGCGAGAGCACGGGCTATTCCAACCCGCTGCTTCATCCCACCTGACAATTCCTTGGGATAGGAAGACTCGAACCCCTCCAACCCAACATCCTGAATATACTTCTGCGCGATTTTCAGCTGTTCCTCTTTCAGAATCGATGCGGACGAAAGCGCCATCAACACATTTCCAAGAACGGTCTTCCATGGTATGAGGGCGAATGTCTGAAAGATCACTCCGATCTTCGGGCTCGGGCTCGTGATTGGCTGGTCATGAAACACCACCTGACCGCTAGTTGGTTTGTCAAGTCCATCGATAATCCGGAGTAAGGTGCTCTTGCCGCAGCCTGAAGGCCCGACAATACACAGAAATTCTTTGTAGACGTCGAATGAAATGTTGTCGAGTACAGTGGTGCTTTTGCCCTCGCCTGGATAGATCTTTGTAATGTCCTTGATCCGGAGTATAGGGTTAGAGGGCTGGCTCAACTAGCTATGCCTCAAACTTGTACCTGTCGGCTTTACGTAGCAGACGCCTCCAGACCAGCCGGTTAATGATAAGGACCGTCGCCGTCATGACCAGAAGAGAGGCATAGATCTCAACAGTTGCAAGTGCAGGGTCCTTTGATGAGGCTTGAACTAGAAACGAGCCCAACCCTGGGACATTAGCATTGGGCCCGATGTACTCGGAGACTATCAGAGCGTTCCAGCCCCCGCCCCAGGCCTGTATGCTCCCAATGAGGATTGCGGGAAAAGATGCCGGGATTAAGATCTCTTTGACAAAACGCCGTCCTCGAATTCGGTAAGCTGCGGTCGCTTCCAATAGGTCATTCGGGACACCATTCACTGCACCGACGATGTTGAACAGCAAATACCACTGCATACCAGTGAGAATCAAGAGCACCGAAGCTAAGTTCAGTGTGAACCCGAGATAGGGAGAATTCTTGAACGGGTCAACAAGCAATATTACAACTAGCGGGAACAGGGCTGTCGCGGGGATTGACTGTCCGATGTCGAAGATAGGCACGAGCAACCGAGACAGCCTTTGACTTCTAGCGATCAATATTCCAGCGCCGAGCGTCCACGAGAGGGCAATAGCGTACGCTATAACCAACCTCGACAATGATAGAACAGTAATTACGATCAATTCGAAGGCGGCTAGATCAGTGGCGAGAAGGGAAATTCCATTCTCAATGGATTGGGATCGCGACATAATCGTGACGATAAGGCCCAAGATAACGAGTCCAACGAATATGGCATAACTGAGGAGCCTTCCCCATAACGGTATTCTGGTAATCCTTTCTGGGAACCTCAACCTCTCTGTTATGTGACGTATTCGCTTCAAACGGGTGATTTCCAGAACCCGCGCCGCGTAGGACCGTTCAGACTTGAAGAAGGTAAGTACCGGTGCGACCAGACGGTCCTCGTATCTTCTCACACCGGCAGCAACAGTACTCTGCCGCGTTGCAGTCGTTCTGGGGGCAGCTACTGTTTCGTATTTGTATCTCTCTGCCCTCGTGCCCAGCGGTTTCCAGATTAAGCGGTCAATGGCGAGTATGATGCCCACGAGCACTATAAGCCCGAAGAGCGCTAATGCCAGGTCCGCCTTCAAGGCAGCTAGCGCAATATACCTGCCTATTCCTGGCAGGTCCACCTGGGTTTGGTTAGGGGGAGATCCGAAGGAGAGGTGTTCCTCGACCGGTATGAGGTACCATCCTCCTCCCCAGGCAAGGATGCTGCTCCAAACTAGTTCGGGGAATACTGCAGGGAGAACGATCTGTCGTAAGTAACGGGTACCGCGCATTCCGTAGGCATGAGCCGCCTCTTTGATGTCTGTCGGGATGGCGTTGATTCCTGCTATGACCCCGAACGTCGGCGCCCAAGCCATAGCTGTAAAGATGAGTATGATAGAAGCGACTTCCTGGTTGAACACAGGCGGATTGGCCCCCGTTCCCAAAATGACTAGGAACACTACCGGCACTACTCCCAGAACAGGGACAGACTGGAAGATGTCGAGCAAGGGCAAGAGCACGTGAGAGGCACGATGGCTCATCGCCGTTGCTATTCCATATGCCAATGCAAAGCCGAGAGCGAAAATGTAAGCAATTGTCATCCGGGTAAGAGTTCGAATAGCATACCCCGGAATACACAGTAAGTCCAGGGGATGAATGCTACAGTCTGCGCTCAGCCCCCCCGTTAGTAATTCGGTTATTAGAACACCTATCGCCACCACAGCGATTCCGCCAAGGAATATCTTGGTGAAAATCGAGAAACTTCTTCCGGCCGAGGATGAGATCACTCGTCTTCTAAGGCTCGGCCTTGGCACATTCAAAATGAACCCTATCCGATATTCTTAGAAAAACGGACGGTTGCGTCTCGTTATAAAAGGGCAACCAGATCGATGATTCTAGCGATCATTTCCAGCTTTCCTTCTAGGATGCGATCGTCTACGAAACGGTTGATGGTGGGGCCGGTGGGATTTGAACCCACGACCTCTGGCCCCGATTTCTCGGGGTCGCCAGCGCCCCAGGGTCACCGTCCAAGATTGGACTCTGGTATCCTCTGGGCGGGGTCAATCCCCTTGACCAAGCTAGACGACGGCCCCTAAGTTCGGAATCGAATCGGGCTGCTTTTCTGTGTTATGTTCAGCGTTCGTCCGATGGATGAGGGTAAGCGACGGAAAGAATGCATCTACTGCGACGCGGGAATGGTCATTTGCATAACCGTCTCTTCGACTGGATAGCTTTCCTTTCTCCAGCCTTCCGTACCATCAAGCATCTCCTTCACACTGAAGCCGAGGGCCGTCAGTTTCGCAGCCGCCTTGGTGGAGGCGTTGCAGAAGACTCCGTCGCAATAAGTTACTATGACCTTGTCTCGGGGCAAGGAAGCGGTCGTTGAAGAGTCGATGGCTCGGTGGGGTATGTTGACTGCTCCCGGAACGTGTCCTCTTGCGTAGGTTTCAGGGGTTCTTGCGTCTAGCACGACTATTCTGGAGATCTTGTTTGTGATGTCGTGGTAAACGTCTGAGGGGTCAGTTTCGAACGAGAGCTTGGACCGGAAGTAGTTGTTGGCCGCCGAGGGGTCTGCGGGCGAGTTCTCTAGAACTTTAGATGTCCGACCAATAATTAACTCGTTTTTCCGGTCCGACATAAATGTCCGGATTAAGGTAGGATAATTTTCTATTTATTTGTTGTTTGGACAGAAACTTGTTGTTGGGCAGAAACCGGGATCAGGTGCGGCCTGTGCATACGATAGGTTGCGAGCGCTCCCAGTCCGCTAATGACCAAGAGGGTTGCTATTGGAAAGACTGGGACAATGAGGAGCGTTGCGACCAATCGGTCAACCGGTATGACCAAGGGCGCAGTGTAGAGCTGGGAGAAGCGAAGGGGAATGGCTTGGAGACTCGCACTTTTCGCTGATTGCTCCAGGGTTCTGGCGTAGAGCACTCCGATGCCGAAGGTCGCCAAGCCTCCCAGAACATTGATCGCGCCGCCTAGACGAGTGTATCTGGCTAGCATTAGACCGCTTCCAACTAGGACTATGAACGCGACGCCGAACTGGGCGAGCATTAGATTCTCGGACTGACCTGAGGCGAAACTGATGGTGGAAGAGAGATTGTAGCCGAAAAGTGCCCAGCCGATAGCGAGAAGGCTGGCGAACACTCCTAGACCCCCTGCAAGCAATGACCTTGGATGTCCAACTCGAACCGGGTTTACTTTCGCCATTGTTCCAATCCGCCCTTAGGAAGCCAGTCTATCGGATAAGTCTTACAGACTATCTCGTGAATGATTCCAGCACCCTGCCGAGGCTCACTCCCCTTCGTTTCGATTCTTTCAACAAAACCTTCTGGACGCCACTGGAATATTGCACTGCCTTTTTCGGCCGGTCTACTACACTTTCGGAAAGGCCCATATGAGCAGCGAGTCTTCGTAGAATATATTTTCGTATTACCTTTCCATGGGCGAGGTTGACGCGGAGATCGGAAGGCAGCCTCAAAGCGTACTTGACAAGTGGAAGATATGCGAACGGGCAACATAGCTCGAGACCAGCTGCCACAGCGAGCTTGTCTCCCGGGTCAAAGTCTTTGACAGAAGCGGCAATCACGCTGTCGAACATTTCTCTTCCAAGGTTCTCGGTTCCGTCTCTCAGAGCGAGTTCTTCGAACTTTCCATAACCACCGAACAGCTCATCGCTGAGTTGGCCAACCGTGATATAGCTCAGGCCCATCTCGCGCGCTTTCCGACAGGCGAAATGGATCGGAACCGAGATCCCGACAATCACTGGATCAGTGGTCTCGATGATCCTGACAACATCTGGCAATGCGTTGAGAATATCTGAACTCGACAATTCGCTAGTGTCGACGCGGAGTCCGAAACCCTTTGCGGTTCTTTCGGCATGGACTAGTTCTTGTTGACCTTTCAGCCCCACCGAGATCAATTCTGGCTCTAGACCTGACCTCTTCGCTACGTAGGCAACGAGGGCGCTGTCTAATCCGCCGGAGAACGCGATTCCCGAACCTCGCGGCACAACTCTGCCGACGGCCTCTGTGAAGAGCTCGTCCATGGCCTGAGTTGCATCAGGTTCGACTATCGATTCTTCTTGTGGCCGTTTGAGCGAGTAATCACTCAGCGTCTCGTAACCCCGAGCGGTGGCTCGGATCACTTTTCCCGGAGGAATAGGCTCTGGTTCGCGGACGCCGATTGAGACGAGAGGAGATCGAAGGCTCGCAAAGGCGACAGCCTCGTCTGGTGTCCGTCCAGAATAGAGAGGTTTCTGCCCAAGGATGTCCTTTCCCGCGATCAGCTGATCCTGGATCAGGGTCAAGAAAGCAAAGGCTCCAGGGGTCTGAATGAGACGACTGGGCCCCGCAGGGCCCGCCTTGCTGTGTTCTGTATCGTCGCCGAAGAACACGCCGTCGAGGGCCAACGGCATCGCCTGGTGAGTGAACGATTGCGTACCAGTGGGATTGCAGACTCCAATCACGATTTTTTTGCCATCAGGGGCGCTCTGTGATACCGTTCGAGATTCTGATCCGCGGTTCCGCATTAGGGAGAGGATGTTCTTTGCTTTCGACTCAAGATCATTCGCTTCTCGTCCTACAAGGCCGCATATGCCCGTCATTATTCCTCTATTTTTCTTCGGAGTTGTTTAATATGATAGGTTAGTTGTTTCTCTGTTCGAGTCGGTAAGATTGCCTATTCTCCCAATTGACACGGGTCGTTATGGCAGTCCGGAGATGAGGAGAATCTTCGAGGAAGAAAACAAACTCCAACGATGGTTAGATGTGGAGGCGGCGGTTGCAGAAGCGCAGGCCTTCGTCGGCGACATTCCGAAGGAGGCGGCGGAGGAAATCGGACGAAACGCCAACACGAAAATAGTGACTCTGGATCATGTCAAAGGGATAGAGAAGGAGATTCGGCACGATCTAATGGCAATGGTAGTGGCACTCTCAGAGGCATGCACGGGCGAGGGACGCAAGTACGTACACTACGGTCTAACAAGTTACGATATCGAGGATACCGCAACAGCACTCCAGTTCAAAGAGGCATTCTCAGTCTTGGAGAAACGACTTGGCGGGCTTGAGGCAATCCTCGCTTCACTGGTACGTAAACACAGAGCTCTATTGATCGTCGGCCGGACTCACGGACGCCACGCCGGGGTCATCACCCTCGGACTCAAGTTCGCAGTCTGGCTGGAAGAGGTTCGAAGATACCAACAGAGATTGAGACAGGTCAAAGAACGAGTTCTCGTCGGCAAGATTCTCGGAATAGTTGGAAATGGAGCTGGACAAGGGAAGAACGCGCTGAAGATTCAGGAGAGAGCGCTAGGCAAGTTAGGGCTCAAACCAGCAGGCCTCGTCACACAGGTCATCCAGAGAGATCTACACGCAGAAACCATCTGTTATCTCTCGCTACTAGGGTCGAGCCTTGACAAGTTTGCAACGGAGATCCGCAACCTCCAGAGGAGCGAGATCTCAGAAGTAATGGAGCCGTTTGAGCGAGACAAACAAGTCGGAAGCTCGGCTCTACCATCGAAGAGAAATCCGGAGCTCAGCGAAAGGGTCTCAAGCATGGCGAAACTGATGCGAGGCCTAGTCATACCTGCTCTCGAAAATATTCCGCTCTGGCACGAACGGGACATATCCAACTCTGCCAGCGAACGCTTCATCTTCCCAATGTCTTTCATTCTTGCCGATGAAATGCTCCGACTAGTAACGCGTGTCCTAGACGGCTTGGAAGTCCTGCCCGAGAACATGGAACGAAACTTGGAGCTATCGCAAGGCGCGTTGCTTGCAGAGAGAATTGTGAACCTGCTCGTAGAGACCGGAGTGCCAAGACAAGACGCTCATGAAAGGATCCGAAAGATCTCGATCAAGGCCCTTGACAACAAGATCCCTTTCTCAAAGCTCCTGCTCGAAGACAAGTTCATGTCGAATAGGCTGAAACCCAAGGAGATCAAGGAAGCACTCGACTATCGGACCTACCTCGGCGTAACGCGTGAACTGGTCAACTCTGCTTTGAAGAAATAAGACCGTCCTTGTTCGATCATAGAGTAAACTTTTATTTCACCTCCGTCCGGGAGAATCGCTGAAGGCGACAAAGACTGAAGGAAGCATTTCTCACCGTTGGAATGCTCCTTCTCTTCACCGGATGCATGGGCGCAATTGCTGCAACTACAGCCATGGGCGCTGGCGCTGCGATTACTCCTCCGGCGCTTCAACAACTTCTGGTCGCTGAGGTCATCTCGACCATCATCGCTTTCGTCGGTGGCGCACTGGTAATGCGCAATCGCTAGGCGGCTGGCTCAGAGTCCAGCGAGAGCATCTCATCTAGCGGCTCCTTCGCATCAAGCCATTCTGCAATCTGGCGATACTTTTCAGGATCGTGCTCATGGATGAACTGGATCATAGGTAGGTAGAGTTTAGTTCCTCTTCGACTGGATATGTGGGACTTGGAACCGATCAGCGCTCCAACTCCCTTTCGGAGCTCTCTAGTTCCTCGGCTCCGGGACATAGAGCTGATTCGCTGTGGGAACTTCATTGACACCCAACCTCCCGGGCTCGTCTCCTTCGCGACAGCAACACCCGCTGTCATGAGATCGAGAGCGTACGACAATAGGTGCCACGATTGTGTCTTCCTGATCCGCGCGAAGTAGAGATCGGCCTCTGCAAGGGCGGACATCGCCGCTTCGAGTTCGCGAGGCTTCGGAATCTGGATGGGCGTGTTTTCCAGTATCCACTGAAAAAGCATTTCCTGGTCTACATCCGACCTGTCCAGAGCTCGTCGAGCTAGAGCAACGGTTCTGCTGTTGAAAATGATCCGCAGCACTTCGAATATGGACTCGGTCCGGTCTCGGTTCGAAAGCAACGCCGTATCCTCCAATGTTATATTCTTCTTGGGTCCGGTCAGGATCTGGAGGTCGGTTATCGCCGATCGCATGTCGCCACGGTCCCGCTCCATTATGGACCTGAGTGCTTCCTCGTCCGCGTTCACGCCCTCCTTGGCCAGGATTCCTTTCATCAACGGAATCCCTTCCCTCAGTCCGAGTCGCTTCAGCTCGATAAGGAGACATGCGTCTCGCAAAGGTCTGATCTTTGAGTCCCATGGGTCGTTGGCTGTTAGAACGATTGGAAACTGAGATTCTTTGATGACGCGGAGAATCGCGATGATCGCGCCTGAGTCTGTTCTAAGGTTGATACCATCCACCTCGTCCAGTAGGATGAGTCTTCCTTTGCTGAACAGTGACGATTGTGTCGATGCTAGTCCGGCGATTCTGGAGAGAATGTCGCCGCTCCGTTTGTCGGAGGCGTTGATCTCTACGAGGTCCCAATCTCTCTCCCGAGCGACAGCCTCGGCAACCGTTGTCTTTCCCACTCCGGCTGGACCATAAAGAAGGACAGCCGCTTTGGACGGTTTGCCGTCGGACCAGGAATCAAGCCACAGGCGAACCTTCTCTAGTGCCGGCTTGTTGCCTGCGATCTCTCGAGTTGTCTGCGGCCTGTATCTAACGGTCCAGGGCTGTGACATGTTCTTCTCGAACACTTCTATGAACAGATGACTGAGCGGCTAAATGGGCCAGCAGGGCGCTTAGCTGGACCTCTTCGTCTCCCCCTTGTACCAACCGGAAGTCTGTGTCTCCGATAGCCTCGATCAAGCTGATCCTTGTCTTCTCTGGAATCGGGAGGCGGAAGACTTCCGAGTGAATCTGGCGGACAATATCTGACCCCGATAACCCGTATTTGACAAGAAGGTTTCGAAGCTCGTCACGAGCTTTGAGGAAGTCGCCTTTCAAAGCATGATTCAGCATCTCATGGACATCAGTCGGCCTTGCCCTTCCAACCACTTGGTAGACGGTCTCTTCTGAGATTCCCTTGGACATAGAGGAAGCCGCTTGGAGTATGTTGATGGCCTTTCGGAGGTCTCCCTCTGCCACGTCAACAATGGTCTTCAAACCTCCTTCAGTGGTCTTCAGGGTCTCATTTTTCGCGATTCGATGAAGGTATTCTACGACCTTCTCCTCGGGTAATGATGTGAACCGGAATAGAGCACATCTTGACTGGATTGGCTCGATTATTCTGCCAGAATAGTTGCAGCAGAGAATGAAACGGCAAGTGTTGGTGTAGTTCTCCATCGTTCGCCGAAGGGCGCCTTGCGCGTCGCCGGTCATATTGTCGGCTTCGTCCAAGACAAGAATCTTGAACGGAACAGTTGTTAGCGACGCCATTCTCGCGAACTCCTTCACGGTCGTCCGGACAACATCTATTCCACGTTCATCACTCGCGTTCAGTTCCTTGAATGCGTCCCGGAATCGTTCTCCGAAAAGATCATGCGCGAGGCATAGCCCAGCTGTCGTCTTGCCCGTCCCCGGCGGGCCGGCGAACATGCAGTGGGGCATCGTCCCCCTCTTTACAAAATCCTTGAGCCGCGAAACTATCTCTTCCTGATCCATAATGTCGTCGAGACTCTTCGGCCTGTACTTCTCAGTCCAGAGAGCGGCTTCCAATCAGATCCAACCAAACATGTTGATGCTCTAGCCATATAGAACTGTTTCACCCATCTCTCAACCAAATATTAGGAGTAATTGAGTTGGTTTTTTGTTCAAGAACATTTTATGCACCTCACAATTGCCATGTTGACCCCCCGGGCGAGTAAACTGGAGAAAGAACCATCCATCGTAGAGATTGTAGACACAGAATTCGAAAACTCGCCTTCACGCATCACACTACTCCGCGAATTTCCGGAAACCCGGATCGGGGACCGGACCCTCGGCCCCTATCGAATGGGCCAGGAAGTCGAGCTTTCTCTGTGGACCGCAGAACACTTGGTCCAGATGGGATATGCCCGCTTCAAGGATGAGGAACAGCTCACCCTCAACACCCTATCGACTACCCACTACAAGGAGACACTACCTGGCGCAAGACAGATTCCGAAACTTCCCCGGTCATTCTACTTTCAACTCCGACGGCTCATCAAGGAGCTAAAGGTCCTTGAGGCGAAAGACCGCACAAAGGCCCGGGACCTAGACAAGGCCCTTGCCCTCTCGCGGGACATAGTCAACATCCGAGTAAAGAAAATCGCTTCCTTGGGAGCGTCTGGAGAACAGACGACTGAGGTTACAGCCAATTTGACGGTAGAGGAACAGGCGCTTTACGAGAAGGTGCGCGAGAACGTGGAGTCTTGGAAGAAGGACATTCTTGGCCGTGAGAGTACCAGTTGACACTCGTTAACCCCCAAACGTCCCGTCCAGAGGACGTCTTCCAAGACTTTTTCCGCTCTTACCAAGCCGACCAGGTAGGGTCCAAGTACCGAAAGCGCCTTGCCCAGGTTGCCGTAAACAACGGCATTTCTCTTGTGATCGACTTCGAGGATCTAATCGCTTTTGATCCTGCCCTAGCTCGGAGCGTTACAGAGAGACCGGACGACTATGTTGGTTACGCAAGCTCGGCTGCCACAGCTCAAATGCGGGTCGAAGACCCTGAATATGCTGAGCACGCTGGTCGAATATTCGCTCGGTTCCGCCGCCTCCCCGAGAAGAGGGCTCTACGAAAGATTGGCGCCGAGGACATGAAAAAACTCGCCCTCGTAGAAGGAATCGTAGTGAGGACCACGCAGGTTCGGCCAATGATCCTCAAGGCCGTCTTCCGCTGCAGAAAGTGCCTCGAAATCGTCCAGGAAGAACAGAGCGGGGATCTGATGAGAGGACCAGGCCCAACATGCCCAAGTTGCAAACAAAAGACCGCTTGGGAACTGTTGGAGGAGCAGTGCAAGTTCAAGAACACGCAGGAAGCCCGAGTCCAGGAACGCCCTGAAGATCTCCCTCCCGGACAGTTGCCTAGATATCTAGACGTCAGGTTAGAAGACGATATCGTAGACTCGGCCCGTCCCGGAGACCGCGTGGCCGTCACGTCGATCGTCAGAGCCGAAAAACAGTACGTCGGCGAAAAAGGCCGCCTCAGAACCTTCAACCTCTACCTCGAAGCAAACTTCGTCGATGTAGTGGGCAAGGAGACAGAAGTTGTCGAAATCACTCGCGAAGACGAGAAAAAGATTCTAGAGGCATCGAAAGATCCTTTCGTTCACCGCAAGCTCATCATGAGCCTGGCACCCTCTATCTACGGCTACGGGGAGATCAAAGAAGGAATACTCTACCTGCTCTTCGGTGGCGTCTCGAAACACCTTCCTGACGGAGTTAGTATCAGAGGAGATCTCAACACGCTGTTAATCGGGGACCCTGGGTGTCTTATTGGGGACGAGCGAGTTGTCCTAGGCGATGGGACAATCGCGAAAATTGAGGACTTGGGTGACCATCATCTCGAGGACCTGAACGTTCCCGTTCTGACAGGTGGTGGAGGAGCGCAGAAGGATGTCGCGACTCGATTCCATATTTACCGTAATCAGCCGACGATGGAGATTGTCACGGAGACCGGAAAGAGCATCAGAGGCACTTACAATCACCCTCTACTTTCGGTAGAGAGCGTCGATCGAATGCAGGTTCGACTCTGGAAGAGACTTGACGAGTTCCGAGTGGGAGACAGGGTTGCAGTCGTTACTGGATTTCCCTGCTACATTACCGGGCTGGTCGATACTGGTTGGCGACCTCTCGCCTACAAGTTAGGTCCGAAGTTTCATGGCCGCCTCCCGACGAGGGTGACCCCCGAGCTTGGCGCATTCATGGGGTACGTGCTCGGCGACGGTTGGGTCCAGCGATACAGAGTAGGATTTACAGTCGCTGACGGGGAGAAGGACATACTCACGACACTTTGTGATATTTCCTTCAAACTCTTTGGCATTAACCCAAAGGTCAGTTCCAGAAAGGGTCCGAACCGCAATGTCCAGCTCTCCGAAGGAGTAATTCATAGTCAGGACGTTGCATTCAATCTCTCCACCCTAAAGGACAAGCGCGTCCCAGCTCTCATCCTGAGGTCGGGAGACAGCGTTGTCTCGCCATTCCTAAGATGGTTGTACGAAGCCGATGGAACGGTCTTTTCAAGCAAAAGAGGGTGCGGTGCAATTGGCCTCAAAGCGAAAGATATCGAGCTCCTGAGAGATGTCCAGATTCTTCTCCTACGATTCGGGATACACTCTCGAATAATCTCGAACGCACTTCTAATTAGAAGGGGCGAAAGCATTGTAAAATTTGCTGACAAGATTGGTTTCGCCTCGAACAAGAAACAAGTTCGTCTAGCTCACCTGAAAGTTCGAGCTGCGAAGCTGAAGCGCCTCGGAAGGCAACATAGTGAACGCGTTGTGGCCGTGTATCACCGAGAATCCGCTGATGTATATGATATAGAAATTCCCAAGAGCCACAAGTTCATCGCGAACGGAATAGTATCTCACAATACAGCCAAGAGTCAGCTTCTCCAATATGTGTCAAGAATCGCTCCTCGAGGCCTTTACACTTCAGGCAGGGGAACTACTGCTGCCGGGCTTACTGCCGCTGTTCTTCGCGAGAAAACAGGGGGAATGGTCTTGGAAGCGGGCGCATTAGTGCTTGCGGACAAGGGGATTGCCTGTATAGATGAACTGGACAAGATGCGACCTGATGACCGCGTTGCGATTCACGAGGCTCTCGAACAACAGACCGTGAGTGTCGCAAAGGGGGGCATCGTTGCTACGTTGAACGCCAGGGCTGCTGTTCTAGCAGCGGCCAACCCGGCGTTGGGAAGGTACGAGCCTCACAAGAACATCAATGAAAACATCAATCTTCCCGTAACAATACTCTCCCGATTCGACCTGATCTTTCTTGTGAAGGATCTACCAGAGCCAGAGAATGACTCCCGGATGTCAGAGCACATTCTGTCCCTTCACAAGACGAGACACACCCCGGAGGAGGCGCCCTTTCCACCTGATTTTCTGCGAAAATACATCAGCTACGCGAAGAGAATAGCTCCAGTTCTAACCCCAGAGGCCGTGAAGGAACTTCAGGATTTCTACTTGAAGATGCGCAGCACTACCGGCAAAGAGGCGGCGGTCGCAATAACCCCCCGACAACTCGAAGGGTTGGTTCGAATCTCTGAGGCCAGGGCCCGCGCGTTTCTCCGGGAAGAGGTGACTGTCGAAGATGCGAAGAGCGCGGTCAAGATCATGAGCTACGCCCTCTACGACGTCGGAGTGGATGTGAAGACGGGCAAGATCGATATCGACACGATAATGACCGGTAAGCCCGCGACCGTTCGAGATTCCTTGGGAAGGGTGATGGCGATCGTGGCTGAACTCGAACGGGAAACGGGGACCGTAGATGAGAGAGTACTCACCGCCGCGATAGTCGAGCGAGAAAAGATAACCGACGGCGAGGCTCGCCGGTTCGTCGGACAGTTGATTAAGGAAGGAATGATCTACTCACCCAAGGAAGGAAAACTAAAGCGGACCTCAGGTTAGAAGCTATTCCACGGAGCTATCATAACAGGTGAAGATTAGCAATCTCCCCATAGACAAGCAAGTAATCGAGCTCTTGGCAAAAGAAGGTCTCGACGAGTTCTATCCACCCCAACAACACGCCATCGAAGCAGGGGTCCTAGGTGAGAAAAACTTGGTTCTCGCTAGTCCCACCGCCAGCGGAAAGACTCTGGTCGCGGAACTCTGTATACTTCAACACGTTCTCGAGCACCGCGGGAAAGCGATCTACTTGGCCCCACTCCGGGCCTTGGCGAGTGAGAAGTTCAAGGAGTTCCAACGTTACTCTGCAATCAAGAAACCTAACGGGGATCATGTCAGGGCTGGAATATCGACTGGCGACTATGACAGTTCAGACCCATGGCTGGGAAGATACGACATCATCCTCTGCACGAACGAAAAAGCCGACTCTCTTCTGAGGCACAAGGCTCCTTGGATGAGCGAACTCACCCTCGTCGTTGCGGACGAGGTTCATCTCCTAACTGAACAAGAAAGGGGTCCGACCCTGGAAGTGGTTCTAACTCGACTGACAGAGATCAATCCCAATATCCAGGTCTTAGCGCTAAGTGCAACTGTAAGGAATGCGGAAGAAGTAGGGTCGTGGCTGAAAGCGGGGTCTGTGACAACGGACTGGCGTCCCGTCCCCCTGAGAGAGGGAATCTATCACGATACTCAAGTGCAGTTCCGCGATGGGGCAAGCCGAGCGATCGTAAGTGGAACCAAGACGCCAAGCCTCGACATTGCCCTCGACGTACTGAGCACCGGCGGACAAGCACTGATCTTCACCGAGACACGCCGATCTGCCGTCGAGATGGGCCGCAAAGCCTCGGTAGCAGTGAAAAGTCGCTTGTCAAAACCTGAGGAGAGAGCACTGAGCACAATTGCCGAGCGAATACTGTCTACAGGCGAGAAGACTCGGCTAAGCGAGGCTCTCGCGATGCAAGTCGCGGGGGGCGCTGGTTTTCATCATGCAGGTTTGGCTGGAATTCATCGGGGAATTGTTGAGGACGCTTTTCGGGAAGGGAGGATCAAGGTCCTGGCAGCCACCCCAACCCTCGCAGCTGGTGTTAACCTCCCAGCAAGGGCTGTGGTCATCAGTAGCTACGAACGCTACGAAGCTGGCTACGGTAGATATCCGATAAGCGTGCTAGAATACAAACAATTTTGTGGGCGAGCAGGAAGGCCGAAATACGACAAGTTCGGCGAAGCACTACTGATCGCGCGCAACCCGGACGAAGCCGAATGGTTGATGGAGAACTATGTCCTCGCCCAACCCGAGAAGCTCTGGTCCAAGCTGGCGGCAGAACGAGTTCTGCGTCCCCATGTGCTATCCACGATAGCTGCTGGCTACGCTCATTCAGAGGAAGGATTGTACAACTTTTTCGCGAGAACATTCTACGCGCACCAATACGGGCCTCGGCTGATCAAAACCAAGATCGGCGATATTCTCCGGTTTCTCTTCAAGGAAGAGATGGTGCTAATGGAGGGCAAGAACCTGTCGGCCACTAGGTTTGGCAAGAGGGTCTCCGAGTTGTACATCGACCCAATGTCTGCAGTGATACTGCGGGACGGCTTGTACAACCGCGCAAAGAAGATGACTGACCTTAGCATCATGCACCTAATCTCCAAGACTCCTGACTTAGCCCCTCGGCCCCGTCCACGAGGAGGCGAAGTCGACAAACTTGGCTTACTAGCAGAGCAAAGAAGCGATGAGTTCACCTATCCCATTCCAACTCAGTTCGAGGATCCTGTCGCCTACGAGGAATTCCTAGGCGAACTGAAAGCCGCCCAAGTTCTATCTGACTGGATCGACGAGCGGACCGAGGATCAAATACTCGAGACGAGGAAAGTCGAGCCAGGCGACCTACTCAGACTTGTCCAGGGGTCAGAATGGCTGATTCTTGCCACTCAAGAACTAGGTCGTCTATTCGGACACAAAGATCTGCTTGCTCCCCTAGAAATGCTCAAAGTGAGGCTTGCAAAGGGTGTTCGGCCAGAACTGGTCAAATTGACCACGCTTGAGGGCGTCGGACGGGTCAGAGCCCGGATGTTGTATGATGCCGGATTGAAATCAATTGACGATATCAAAGAGAGAAGCCTCGAACAATTGATGAGCATACGAACCATCGGTCCCTCGCTTGCAAAGAAGATCAAAGAACAAGCGGGCGGTTTTATCAAAGCAGACGAATGGGAAAAGGCGAAAAAGGCGAAACCATCTGACGTCGAACAGCAAGTAGTTCTTACCGAGTACGAAGACGCCGAATAACGAATCGGAGCGCTCGGTGTTCCTAGGCTTATAATGCGGGCTTTACTACGCTCCCCAAAGCCTAAGGAAACCTCGCAGATGGGAAAGATCAAAGCTGCACTTGCAGGCGTTGGGAACTGCGCGAGTGCGTTGATACAAGGGATTCAATACTACCGGAAGAACCCGCCCAAAGAAGACAACCTCACCACGGGTTTGATGCATCCAAAGTTTGGTGACTACAAAGTAGAAGATATCACGTTCGTCGCCGCTTTCGAGGTTAACCAGAAGAAGATCGGGAGCGATCTTAGCAAGGCAATATTTACAGAACCAAACTGCGCACCGAAAATCAGCGATGTCCCCGACATGGGCGTCACGGTCAAAGCTGGCCCCATTTTAGACGGTGTCGCCCCTCACAAGAGGGAGCCGTTTCACGTCTACAACAAGAACAGGACAAAGCCTGTGGACGTGGCAGCCGAATTGAAGGACTCTGGAGCAGAGATTCTCGTCAACTACCTACCGGTCGGAAGCGAAAAAGGCGCAAGATTCTATGCGCAACAAGCTTTGGACGCAGGCTGTGGGTTCGTAAACTGCATCCCAGAATTCATTGCGTCAAACGATGGTTGGGCGAAAAAATTCGAAGACAGAAAACTACCTATCGCCGGGGACGATATCAAGAGCCAGGTCGGAGCCACAATTGTTCACAGGGCGCTCGTGGACCTTTTCCTAAAGAGGGGCGTAAGAGTGGATGAGAGCTATCAACTAAACCTCGGTGGCGATACTGACTTTCTCAACATGACGGTAGAGGAGAGACTTCATTCAAAACGGATCAGCAAGACGACGGCGGTTGCAAGTCTCATCCCGTATGACGTTCCGACGAGAATCGGTCCATCGGATTACGTTCCCCATCTCAAGAACAAGAAAATCTGTTATATCTACCTGAAAGGAAGAAAGTGGGGAAATATTCCGCTCCAAATCGATCTCAAACTCTCCGTAGAGGATTCGCCCAACAGCGCCGGAGTCGTTGCAGACGTAATTCGCGCGGTCAAGATCGGTCTGGACCGTGGAGTCGGAGGCGCACTCACCAGCATCTCATCCTATTGCTTCAAGTATCCTCCGGTGAAGATTCCTGACGGTCAGGCATCTCAGTGGGTCGAAGAGTACATCCAGGGAAAAAGAGAGCACTAGGCGGAGACTTTTCGTGTTTTCCGTACTGCGGGAGCCTCTAGAGCTGCTCCCCAGTTATGATTCAATCGACCTCTTCCTTTCCATTCTTCGTAATGCTCCATTAGCCCGGTGAAGAGTAATGGGAGACCGATTGTGGCGTCGACATGCACAGTGCACTGTTCAGCCATAGGGTCAAGCTTTCCCCACGACTGGCTTTCGGGGAGTTCGCAACCGGACAGACCCCCGAACTTAGGGTCATCGGTCGTTACTTGGATCGCATAGCTGTGCGGTGGAACAGGCATCCCAGCTATCTCTGCCATCGGGATGACCTGCTGGATGTAGTTCTTCGGGGTCCCGCCACCGATGAAAATGACGCCGGACTTTTGCCATCGTCTCTTGAGGCTCATTATCTCAAGATTGTCCAGCATAGGATCGTAGACCATGGGAGGCCGGCCTTGGTCAAGCTGTTCATTTCTGTACACTGTTAATGCCATTCCAACTGAGCTATCGGCTAGTGCTGGGCAGAAGATGGGAAGGTGCTCCCTCGCGGCAGTGGCAAGAATGCCATATTCGTCGTTGATTCGTTGTCCCATCAGTTGGAAAAACTCCCTGCTAGAGTACCCTCGGGGCTCAAGGCCTTCCGAGAACTTCTCTACAAACTCGTCAGCCTTCGTGAACATTACATCATCCGCATAGGTGTCGTACACTCTGTCAATTCTCATACTCCGCAGAGTCGGGTCGTCAATGTGATGATGGGCCATGTAGTGGCGACCCCCAAGCGACTCATAGAGGTCATGACTGAGGTTAGCACCCGTGGATACAAGAACGTCTATCGCATGGAAGGCGATGAGGTCACGAAGGAGTCGCCTCATTCCCCCTGCAATCATCGCCCCTGAAAGACCAAAGAAGATTATTGGGCGATCGGGATCGCTCAACATGTGAAGCCAGATCTTGTAACACCTGCCAAGCATTCTGCTCTGGAATGAAGTAGTGTTGAACGCTTCCAGAGCTTCGCTCACGGTGTGAACCTTCGCTACGTCAAAATGCTGCACAGGATGTTTGAACGCATCGCCGCGTGGCGAGAATTGAATACGAGATGACGAAGCTGACGCAGATATTTTTTCGTGAGAGTTAGAATTCTTGTTGGATTTCATTTTATCCTTCTAACTTAACAGTTCTACGGGCTTTCCGTTTCTATTAAAATGTTCCACAACTAGCGGCGCAAGTCTCTCGGACGATTGAAAAAATTTCTTAGCAATTCTCGTGAAAAGTGCTGCAGGTTTTGGATTTTGAGCATGGCCCGTCGGGAAATCCCCGATCATCCATGCCTAATATCGACGTCTGTGTCGTTGGAATCTCGGCGGACGACGCGCAGGACGCCTTCCACGACCTCGCTGGTGTCTCTCTCCACCTCTTCTCGGACCGTAAGGACGCGGTGGCAAGAAAAGGGTCGGGTACGATCTTCGACCAAGCGACGTCAATCTAATCATTTCTTGAATATTTGAGGAAGTTGTTCGTCTTATTCTCTCAAAGATGGAGTCATCGCTTCGGCTTACAAGGGAGACCGCGATTCCAGCAACTCCAGCTCGGGCTGTTCTGCCGATTCTATGGAAGTATGTGAGGGGTTCTTCCGGTAGGTCGAAGTTAATCACGTGGCTTACGTTCGTAATGTCGAGGCCTCTTGCCGCCACGTCCGTAGCGACTAGAACCGCGACTGATCCGCCGCGAAAAGCCTGCATTGCCCTATCTCTTTGACCCTGGGAAAGATCTCCATGAATCGCTAACGCATTGTAGCCTTCGACTCTTAGGGCTTGAGCGAGCCGACCAGCTCTGATCTTGGTCGAACAGAATACGAGCCCTCTGGTTACCTTCTCGGCTTCAAGAAGGGAGCAGAGAGCCGGGAATTTTTCATTCTCTTCAGCCCAAGTATATTTCTGCGAAACAGATTCAACAGAAATCTCGTCGCTATCAACAAAAATTCTCAGGGGATTATTCATGTAGTGATGGGCAAGCCTGATGATCTCGTCAGGCATAGTCGCTGAGAACAAGGTTGTTT
>Ga0137369_10001510_pt1 | contig 23425 bp, 21 predicted proteins | sample SagtaG_12_FD_104918 | JGI IMG/M metagenome (GOLD analysis project Ga0137369, IMG submission 104918) | Vadose zone soil microbial communities from Sagehorn Ranch, Mendocino, California, USA - Sage1_L_113_16 metaG | ecosystem: Environmental > Terrestrial > Soil > Vadose zone | place: USA... | reverse complement strand
TCGCGCAGGGCGGCAGCGCCGGCGGCCTGCTGATGGGCGCGGTCGCGAACCTCGCCCCGCAGGCGTTCGGCGGGATCGTTGCCCAGGTCCCCTTCGTGGACGCGCTGACCACGATCCTGGACCCGTCGCTGCCGCTGACCGTGACCGAGTGGGAGGAGTGGGGCAACCCGCTCGACGACCCCGAGGTCTACGCGTACATGAAGTCGTACGCGCCGTACGAGAACGTCACCGCGAAGGACTACCCGCCGATCCTGGCGATCACCAGCCTCAACGACACCCGGGTCTTCTTCGTCGAGCCGGCCAAGTGGGTCGCCAAGCTCCGCGAGGCCGGCGCGTCGGACGTCCTGCTCAAGACCGAGATGGAGGCCGGCCACGGCGGCCGCTCCGGCCGCTACGACGCCTGGCGCGAGCTCGCCTTCGAACTCGCCTGGGTCCTCGACCGGCTCCACCTCGCCTGACAGTTCACCGCCCCGAAACACGCGGCGCCGGCACCGGTAACGGGCGACCGCCACACTGCTGACTCCTGGCGATCGGTGAACCGTTTCGGCCGGAAATACGTCCTATGAACGTGTACGACGACGGGCTGGGCGCCTCCGGACGGCCGGGCGAAATCCGGGCCGAACTCTCAGGGAATCTTCAGGGTGATCCGGTGGTTGAAATGGAATCTTGAAGCTTGCTGGAGCGTTGCTCCCGTTGTAACGACGAAGGGAGTTTCGGTGGCTCGGACTGTTCGTGTCCGCACTGCGGACGACGGCATCGACGGCAAGGACAGCGTCGGTCTCTACCTCGAGGAGATCGCGCGTACTCCGCTGCTCACCGCCGAGGAAGAGGTCGAGCTGGCAGAGACGGTTGAGGCCGGTCTGCTGGCCGAGCAGCTTCTCGAAGAGGGGCGGGTGGGACGCCGCCAGGGCGGCGCTCCCAAATATGCGACTGAGGAAGAGCTGCAGTGGCTGGCCGAGGAGGGCCAGCGCGCGCAGCAGCGGTTCGTCACGGCGAACCTGCGACTGGTGGTCTCGATCGCGCGCCGGTACGGGCGTTCCCAGATGCCGCTGCTGGACCTGGTCCAGGAGGGCAACACCGGTCTGATCCGCGCGGTGGAGAAGTTCGACTACCGCAAGGGCTTCAAGTTCTCGACCTATGCGACCTGGTGGGTCCGGCAGGCGATCACCCGCGGCATCGCCCAGCAGGCCCGGGTGGTCCGGCTTCCGGTGCACGTGGTCGAGCAGCTGAACCAGGTCGGCGCGGCCCGGCGCACGCTCGAGCGCAAGCTCGGCCGTGAGCCGGAGATCGAAGAGATCGCGCTCGAGCTCGGCCTGGACGAGGAGCGCGTCACCGAGCTGATCAGGATCGGCCGCGACCACGTCAGCCTGGACAACCCGATCGACGACGAGGGCGAGACCTCGCTCGGCGACCTCATCGCGGCCGAGTCCTCGCCGGGTCCGGACGAGCTGGTCGCGGACGCCGCTGACCGGTCGGGCCTGTTCAGCCTGGTCGACCGGCTCGACCCGCGGTCGGCGGACGTGATCCGGCGCCGGTACGGCCTGCACGACGGCCGTCAGGCGAAGCTGGCCGACATCGGCGCGGTGCACGGCATCTCCGCCGAGCGGGTCCGGCAGATCGAACGCGAGGCGCTGGCGCGGCTCCGCAAGATCGCCGACCCGACACTCGCCGCATAGCGACAGCGGTACGACGACCCCCGAGCTCAGCTGAGCTCGGGGTCGCGTCATGTCCGGCCGCGCCACGTCCGTCCAAGGCCCGGCCGGTGCGGCTAGCCCCGCCAGGTATCGACGAGCGGGATCAGCTCGGACAGCGTGCGCACGGTGGCGTCCGGGACGCCTTCGGTGTGCCCGATCTGGCGGGGCGGGATGTCGCTGTGCGGCACGTGCACCGCGCGCATCCCGGCGTTCTGCGCGCCCCAGACGTCGTCGAACAGCCGGTCACCCACGAATACGCACCGGCCCGGCTCCTCCGCGCCGACCGCGGTCATCGCGGCGAGGAACGCCTCCGGGTGCGGCTTGGTCCACGGGATCTCGCTCGAGTAGACCGTGCCGTCGAACAGCTCGAGCACGCCGTCCCGGGCGAAGATCTCCTCGTGGTGCTCGCGGCTCCAGATCGTGTTCGACAGCACGCCGACCTTGATCCCGCGCTCTCGCAACCCGGCCAGCAACGGCGGCGCCTCCGGGTCGATCCGGCTGTGCGGCTCCCAGCGCGCCTCGTACTCCGCCAGCGCGCCCTCGGTCATCACCACGCCGGCCAGCGCGCAGACCTCCTCCAGCGTCCCGCTGCGGTGCTCGTCGCGCGCCCGGTCCCACACCCGCAGCTCGGCGGCCAGCAGCGCCGTCGCGAGCTCGTCCGCCCGGTCGGCGTCGATCAGCGCCGCCACCGCCCGCCAGTACGCGTGCAGGTCCACGGTGTGCCAGGGCGTCAGCGTCCCGCCCCAGTCGAACAGCACAGCCTCGATCGGCTCTCTCACGTCAGTCACGCCCCGCAGGCTGCCACACCCCTCCGACAACCGCCGGCACACTCCCGGCTCAACGCAGCCAGCGGACCGGTCCGAACCGGAGGTCAGGCTCGCGAGGCGAAGGACGACCGCGCCGGGTGACGGGGATCGGGATGCGTTCGGCACGCCGGCCGCGGTCGTACGCGAGCCGTGTCGCGGGGTCGCGCAGCACCGCGTACGCCGCGATCACCTCGCGCAGGCGGCGATCGTTGAACGCCCCGGTCGCGGCATCACCCGGCCGCGTGTCCGGGTGATGCCTGCGCACCAGGGCGCGGAACGCCTGGTCCAGCTCCGCGGCCGTCGCGTCCGGCGCGACGCCGAGCACGGCGTACAGGTCTGTGCCCCGAGTCGGCGTCATCGCCGGCACCACGGTCCGCGTTCGGGGTCAGGCGTCGATCTGCTTCTGACCCGAATCCACGCTGCTGATCTCGATCTTGCGCGGCTTGGCCCGCTCGGCGATCGGGATCGCCAGAGTGAGGACGCCGGCCTCGTAACCGGCCTCGATGTGATCGGCGTCGAGGGTGTCGCCGAGGAACAGCTGGCGGGAGAAGACGCCCAGCGGACGCTCGGCCACCTGCATCTCGACGTTCTCACCGTGCTCCGGCGGGCGGCGCTCCGCCTTCACCGTGAGGACGTTCTGCTCGACGTCCAGCTCGATCGCGTCGGGCGACACGCCCGGCAGGTCGAAGGCCACGACGTACCGGTCGCCGTCGCGGTAGGCGTCCATCGGCATCGGGTTCGGCCGTGACCACGTCCCCGGCGTGCCGCCGAGGAGCTGCTGGGTCAGGCGGTCGAGCTCACGGAACGGATCGGTGCGCATCAACATCGTCAATCCACCTCCTGGTTCGTCGAACTTGGTGTCAACACGCACTACAATTGTGCAACGTCATCGGAAGGATGACAAGTCGAAAGTCATCACTTGGACGACAGGAAACCGCCATGAGCCGACGACAGCCGAACGACCAGACCGGTGACGCGGTCGCGCAACTGATGGACACGCTGGACCGGCTCGCACGCGGCGGGTCCGGACCTGCGCGCGACCGGGACAACCGGGAGGTGGCCGGGCCCGAGCTGCTGCTGGCGCTCGCAAACCTGCGAAGGCTTCGTGACAGCATCGCCGTCTGGGAGCCCGTGCTGATCGCTGCTGCCCGCGACCGGGGCGTGACGTGGAACGACCTCGCCCCCGCCCTCGGTGTCGCCAGCCGTCAGGCCGCCGAGCGCCGGTACCTGCGGCTGAACCCGCGGACGGCCGACCACCCGCGCACCACCCGCGAGCAGCGCGTCGACGCGACCAGGGGCGACCGCGCCGGCGAGCGCGCGGTGGCGGACTGGGCCCAGCGCAACGCCGCGGAACTGCGGCAGCTCGCCGGGCAGGTCACGCTGCTCGACGGCCTCGACCGCGCCGCGCAGAACCGGGTCGACCGGCTGCACGGCGCACTCGGAGCTGCCGACGCGGCGAACCTGATCGCTCCGCTGGCCGAGGCGGGAGCCGCGCTGAGCGACACCCACCCGGCGCTGGCCGAGCAGATCACCGCGGTGAACCGTACGACCGACGAGGTCCGTGCCGAAGGACGCCGGAGGCGCACTTCGACCATGACGCTCGCGGTCCACCGAGCCCGCTGACTGTCGGTGCCGTCGGCCAGACTGGGCACATGCTGCTCACCGATCTGGTCGACACCTCGGCCGCCGTCGCGGCGACTCGTTCCCGGCGGATGAAGGCGGATCTGATCGCCGCGCTGCTTTCCCGTACGACGACGCCGGACGAGACGCAGATCGTGGTGTCGTACCTGTCGGGTGAGCTGCGCCAGCGTCGTACCGGGGTTGGGTGGCGCAGCCTCATGGCGGTGCCGGAGCCGGCGGCCGAGCCGAGCCTGGACGTGACCGACGTGGATGGCGCGTTCGCGGCGGTCGCGGAGATCTCCGGCAGCGGGTCGCAGGCTAAGCGTCGAGCGGTGATGGACGATCTGTTCGGCCGGGCCACCGCGGACGAGCAGCGGTTCCTGCGGTTCCTGGTCGGCGGCGAGCTGCGGCAGGGCGCGCTGGACGGGGTGATGGCCGACGCGGTGGCGACCGCGACGGGTATCAGACTGGACAAGATCCGTACGGCGACGATGCTGCGCGGCGCGGCGGCACCGGTCGCGGTCGCCGCGCTGGTGGACGGCGAGGCCGGGCTCAAGCAGTTCGGGCTGCAGGTCGGGCAGGGCGTGCAGCCGATGCTCGCGCAGTCGGCGACCACGGTGGCGGAGGCGTTCGACAAGACCGGCACGCCCTCGGCGCTGGAGTGGAAGCTGGACGGGATCCGGATCCAGGCACACCGCGACGGCGATCTGGTCACGGTGTTCACCCGCACGCTGGACGACATCACCGGGCGGACGCCGGAGGTGGTCAGCGCGCTGAAGGCGCTGCCATGCGAGCGGATCGTGCTCGACGGCGAGCTGATTGCCCTGCGCAACGACGGGCGGCCGGAGCCGTTCCAGGTCACGGGGTCGCGGACGATGACCAAGAACGCGACCGGGCCGGAGACGGTGCCGCTGACGCCGTACTTCTTCGACATCCTGCACCTCGACGGCACCGACCTGCTCGGCCTCGACAGCGCCACCCGGCACGAGCGGCTCAGCGCCGTGATCCCGGAGCACCAGCGGATCCCAAGGCTGGTCACCGACGACGCCGACGCCGGTCAGGAGTTCTTCGCCGACGCGGTACGACGCGGTCACGAGGGCGTGATGGTCAAGTCCTTGTCGGTGCCGTACGAAGCCGGCCGCCGCGGCGCGGGCTGGGTGAAGGTCAAGCAGACCCACACCCTCGATCTGGTGGTGCTCGCGGCGGAGTGGGGGCACGGCCGCCGGACCGGCTGGCTGTCCAACATCCACCTCGGCGCCCGCGACGAGACCACGGGTGAATTCGTGATGCTCGGCAAGACGTTCAAGGGCATGACCGACGAGCTGCTCCGCTGGCAGACCGAGCGGTTCCAGGAGCTCGAAGCCCGTCGCGACGACTGGACCGTGTACCTGCGGCCCGAGCAGGTCGTCGAGATCGCCTTCGACGGAGTGCAGAACTCCACCCGCTACCCCGGCGGCATGGCGCTGCGCTTCGCCCGCGTCGTCCGGTACCGCGACGACAAGACCGCCGCCGAGGCCGACACCGTGCAGACGATCCGGGAGATCCAGCAGGGCGGTCCGCAGGGTCCGTCGCCCGCCGCGATCCGCCACAACCTGCGGCGGCCCGGCGACGGTGCGTCGTAGGGTGGCCGGTGTGAAAGCACCGCTGGAGACCGACCGGTTGCTCATCCGGGACTGGGCCGAGGACGACGCCGCGGCCGCGCTGGAGATCTTCGGCACCGAGGAGGTCGCACGCTGGCTGACCCCGGCACTGCAGCGGGTCGGCGACCTCGGCGTGATGCGCGCCGTGCTGCAGGCCTGGGTCGAGACGCAGCCGAACATGGTGCCGCCCTCCGGCCGCTGGGCGGTCGTCCGCCGCGACGACGGCGAGGTGGTCGGCGGGCTGGTGATCCGGCTGCTGCCGCCGTACGAGGAGGACTACGAGATCGGCTGGCAGCTCCGCCCGAGCGCCTGGGGCCACGGCTACGCCACCGAGGCCAGCCGCGCCCTGATGCGCTGGGCCTTCGACCAGGGCACCGACGAGCTGTTCGCCGTCGCCCGGCCGAACAACACCCGCGCTGTCGCCACCGCCAAGCGGCTCGGCATGGAGTGGGTCGGCGAGACCGAGAAGTACTACGACCTCCGCCTCCAGGTGTACCGAATCCGCGCCTCCGAGCTCACCTAACCTCGGCGACGATCGGTCACCCCATCACCTGGCGGGTGCCGCCGGACACCTGGCCGGTCGTCAGGCCAGGGAGAGGAAGAGCCTCTCCAGCTTCCTCAGGTCCGGACTGTCGGCACCTTTGTTGCCGGGTGCTCCTCCGGTCAGGGCAGCTGGACGTAGCCGTGGCGCATCTTCCACAAGAAGTACTTCTCGAATCCGAGCTTCATCACATGCGCCTGCGGGCCCGGGATGAGCACCCCGTGCTTACGCGGAGGAAGCATCTTGTCCGCGAGGATGATCACGCCGTTGTTGCCGGCGTCCATGACGCACACGGCCTTGATGTCACCGAAGGCCTTGCTCGCGCTCGGCAGCTCACCCTTGATCTGGGCGGCGATGTTGACCGCAGCCGTGTGAGCCATCACCTCGGTCGGGAAGCCTGTCTTGGGGATACCGACCGGCGTCGGGGTCTGCCACGGAACGTCGACCGCGGCCGCGACACCGACCGCGTACACGTCGTCGTACTTCTCGCTCTGGTACGTGTCGCGGACCCTGACGAAGCCCTTCTCGTCGGCCAGTCCGTCGGACGCCTTCAGGAATTCCTGCCCGAGGAACGGCGGAACGACCATGCCGAAGGAGAACGGGACCGTCTCGCCGCCGGCGAGCACGAGAGCACCCGCGTCGACGTGGTCGATGCCCACCGAGATCCGGGCCTCGATGCCCTCCTTCTTCAGGAACATGCCGAGCAGCTGCTCGCCGTGCGGAAGTCCGCCGATCCCGAAGTGCCCGAGGAACGGCTCGGCGGTCACATAGGTGAGCTTCACCTTCTTGTGCAGCTTGGCCTTCCTCAGCTGGTACGCCGTGTTGAACAAGAACTCGTACGCCGCGCCGAAACAGCCCGCCCCCTGGGTGGCGGCGATCACGATGTCGCCGGGGTCCGCGAGATAACGCTTCCAGGCGGCCCCGGTACGCTCGGCCTCCACCAAGGTCGTGATGGTGTTGGCGTTCTCCTTGAACCCCGGCACCACGTCGTCCTTGTTGCGGTAGCCGGTGGCGATGACCAGGTAGTCGTAACCGAGTTCCCGGCCGTCGGACGTGGTGACCTTCTTCGCCACCGGGTCGACCAGGGTCGCCGCCGCCGTCACGAACTCGATGCCGTGCGAGTCCAGCGTCGGCGCGACCGGGAAGGTGATGTCGGCACGGTCACGCTTGCCGAAGGGCAGCCAGATCAGGCTGGGAGTGAACAGGAAGTGCTCGTTCGGGGACACCACCGTCACGTCCACATCGCCGTGCAGCTCGTGCCGCACCGCCAGTGCGGCGGTCAGTCCTCCGAAGTTCGAGCCCAGTACCAGAACCTTCTTACGCATCACACGCCTCCAGTCACCTTGTGTACTTCAGGTGTACCCCCTGGGGTATGTCAGCGGGCAGGGTCCATCGGCCTGTCCAGCCGGTCCCAACGACCCTCGCCGGTCCTCACCTGTCAGCGGATGCGCCGCGGCTGACAGCCGGAGCCGCTTCGGACTCGAGCTCGTCGATCAGGCGCAGCCCCCGCTTCGCCCATGCCACCTCGGCACGGGCCTGGTCGATCAGACCGTCGTAGGCGAACACCTTGTATCGGATGATCCGCTCGTGCTGCTCGGGGGGAAACTTGCGGAGCCGGTGCACGAGCGTCGGGTGCGTTCGGTCCCGCAGCGCCTCCCTCGTGCGCCTCAGCAGTTCGAGATGGCTGGACCAGTACTCGAGATGCTGGGTGAGCTGCGCACGCGCTGCCTCAGGGTCGGCCCACTCCAGGTATGCCGCCTTGAGGTAGGCCGGGTCGCGCTGCCGGCGGATCTCCAGCGGCTGGTTGATCCAGTCCCGAAAGGCCGCCAGGCCCTCGTCGGTGATGTGGTACTCCTTCTTGGTTCCCTTCGGGCCCCACCGGACCGGCACGGACTCGACCAGCCCGTCCCGCTCCATCCGGTTCAGCGCGGGGTAGATCTGGGAATCCGGCGCGTGCCAGACGTGCGCGACCGACTGGCTGAAGTGCTTGGACAGGTCGTACCCGGTCAACGGCCGGGACGTCAGCAGCGCCAGAAGCGCATATCTCAACGACACGCCTGCGGCCTCCTTGCCAGTCGGTTCTCGACACTCTAGCCAAACACTATCTCCATAGGTATTCTCTGAACCAGAACATACCTATCCCCATAGGGAGTTGGCATGACGATCACCGAGGACCGAGCAGCCGAGCGCCCTGCGCCACACCCCGCCCCGACCGCCGCGTCCTCGGTCACGAGCAAGATCTTCGCCTGCCCGATGAACGCCTGGTACGTCGCAGCCTGGGACCACGAGGTGACGAGCAGAGGGCCTCTGGCGCGGACGGTCGCCGGGCGGCCGCTTGCGCTGTGGCGCACCTCGGACGGGCAGGTCTCGGCTCTCGCCGACGCGTGCTGGCACCGGCTGGCACCGCTGTCCAAGGGCGCGATCATCGGTGACGAACTGCGCTGCCCCTACCACGGCCTGCGTTACAACCGCGCAGGTCGGTGCACCGCGATGCCCGCACAGAAGACCATCAATCCGAGCGCCACGGTCCCGTCGTACCCGGTGGTGGAACGACACCGCTTCGTGTGGGTCTGGTTGGGCGACCCGGACCTCGCCGACCCGGGCACCGTTCCCGACATGCACCAGATGGACTCCCCGGAGTGGGCCGGCGATGGCGAGACCATCTCGGCCGGCTGCAACTACCAGCTGATTCTGGACAACCTGATGGACCTCACGCACGAGGAGTTCGTGCACTCCTCGAGCATCGGACAGGCAGAGCTGTCGGAGTCCGACTTCGTGGTCACCCATGATGACCGCCAGGTGACCGTGACGCGCTGGATGCTCGACATCGATCCGCCGCCGTTCTGGCGTAAGAACATGCGGGACAAGTTCCCCGGCTTCGAGGGCAAGGTGGACCGCTGGCAGATCATCCGCTACGAGGCGCCGTCGACGATCTGCATCGACGTCGGCGTCGCGAAGGCCGGCACCGGCGCTCCGGAGGGAGACCGGAGCCAGGGCGTCAACGGCTACGTGATGAACACGATCACGCCGGAGAACGACCGCTCCTCGCACTATTTCTGGGCTTTCATGCGCAACTACCGCCTGGAGAGCCAGACCATCACCACGCAGCTGCGGCAGGGCGTGCACAGGGTGTTCGGCGAGGACGAGGAGATGTTGATCGCCCAGCAGCGGGCCATCGACGCGAACCCGGACTACGAGTTCTACAGCCTCAACATCGACGCCGGCGGTATGTGGGTCCGGCGGATCCTCGACCGGATGCTGCAGTTCGAGGGGCGTTCGTCGAACGCCGCCGCCCGCGGCGCGGGGAGCTGAACCCGCATGGCCGTGCAGTCGACACTCACCTGGCAGACCGGCGAGGTGGTCGAGGCGTCAGCGGCCGCTGACGGCGTGCGCCGCCTGGTCATCCGCCCCGACCGGCCTGTTCCCGCCGGGCCCGGCACCCACGTCGACGTCGAGGTGCTCGACGGCGACCGCGTCCTGCGGCGGTCGTACTCGATCGTGAGTTCCGAGAATGCCGGTCAGCGGTGGACATTGAGTGTGCATCTCGCGCCGAAGTCCCGCGGTGGCTCGCGCGCGATGCACGCGCTGGCTCCCGGGGACCGGCTTCGCATCTCCGGCCCGCTGCAGAACTTCCCGCTTGGCGTGGGCGCGCGCCGCTACATCCTGCTGGCTGGTGGGATCGGCGTCACGGCACTGGTTGCGATGGCACGCACGCTGAAGCGCCGGGGGGACGACTACACCTTCGTGTACGTCGGTCGCTCGCGCAGCGCGATGGCATGGCTGGACCACCTCGGGCAAGAGCACGGTGACCGATTGCAGGTCCACGTCGACGACGAGGGGACCAGCCTCGACGTCGGCGCCCTCGTCGGCCAGGTCGTCGACGACCGGCTCGCCGCCGACACGGAGCTCTACATGTGCGGGCCGATCCGCCTGATGGACGCGGTACGCCGGGAGTGGGCGAAGCAGGCCCTGCCGACGGCCAACCTGCGCTTCGAGACCTTCGGCAACAGCGGAGCCTGGGCGCCCCAGGAGTTCTCGGTATCGATCCCGGACACCGGGTGCACGATCACCGTGCCGGAGGACCGGTCCCTGCTCGAAGCGCTGGAGCTAGCGGGAGTGGAGGTGATGTGGGACTGCCGCAAAGGCGAGTGTGGCCTGTGCGTCGTTCGCGTCCGGGCGCACCAGGGCCGCATCGACCACCGCGACGTGTTCCTCGACGAGGAGCAGAAGGCGACGGACGAGCGGATCTGCCTCTGTGTCTCGCGGGTCGCCGCGGAGACAGCCGGTGCCGGCGGCGCACCCGTCGTCGTCATCGAGCGCCCCTGACTCCGGTCACCCGGCCGCTCAGCCGGTGAGGCACAGCAGCCGGGCCGCGTTCTCCTTGAAGATCTGTGGCTTCGCCTCGTCCTTCACCTCGAGCTGGGAGAACGACTCCATCCATCGGTCCGGAGTGATCACCGGGAAGTCGGAGCCGAAGAGCACCTTGCTCCGCAGGACGGTGCTGAGCTGACTGACCAGCTGCTGAGGAAAGTACTTCGGCAACCAGCCGGAGAGGTCCATGTGCACATTGGCCTTGTGCGTCGCGATCGAGATCGCAGCATCGGTCCAGGGCACTCCCGGATGGGCCATCACGATCTGGAGGGCCGGGAAGTCCGCGGCCACATCGTCGAGAAACATGGGATCCGACAGGCGCAGCTTGATCCCGCGGCCTCCGGGCAGGCCGGCGCCGATCCCGGTCTGGCCGGTGTGGAAGAGGGCGATCGCGCCCAGGTCGCTCATCGCATCGTAGAGCGGGTAGAAGCGCTCGTCGTTCGGCCTGAAGCCCTGCAGGCTGGGATGGAACTTCAGTCCACGCACCCCGTGGTCCGCGATCAAGCGCCGGGCTCGTTCGACCGCGAGATCCCCGGTGTTGGGGTCGACGGATCCGAACGGAATGAGGACGTCGTTGTGTCGCGCCGCCCCTGCGGCGATCTCCTCGCTCGACAACGCGGGATGCCCGGTGGCCGTGACGGAGTCGACGGTGAACACGACCGCGGCCATGTTGCGGGCGCGGTAGTGCTCGGCGATGTCGTCGATGGTCGGTGTGCGGAGCTGGCCGGACTTGAAGTACGCCGCCGACGCGTCCATCAGCTCCTGATCGAGAGAGAAGTGCCCGTGCCCGTCTGCTTCGACGTGGGTGTGCATGTCGATCGCGTGGATCGCGTCGAGGTCGATCGCGGGTTCGTAGCGGGCTGTCGGCGCGTGCATGAAGCTCGTTCCTTTCGTGGACTCAGGGAAGTGCGTCGGCGCGGCTCTTCGCCACCAGCAGCTCGACCAGCAGGGCGTCGCGCTGGCGCACGAGGGCGTCCTGGTCGACCTGCTTCAGCTCCTCGTCCACTCCTCGCACCAGCAGGTCGGCAAGGTACGGCGTGAGCCGCGGCGCGCCGAGATCGTCCATGAGCGCCTGGGTGGGCGGTCCGAGGTGCTCCAGAAGGTGCGCGAGACCCCCTGGCCCGCCGGAGAGATGCTGATTCACCAACGGGCCGAGCAGTGCCCATCGCAGGCCTGGTCCGTGGGCGATGGCGGCGTCGATGTCGGCGACGCTGGCTGCGCCCCGTTCGACGAGGGAGTAGGCCTCGCGCCAGAGCGCGGCCTGCAGGCGGTTGGCCAGGTGCCCGGGAAGCTCGGCGCGAAGCCGTACGGGCTTCTTCCCGACCGCGTCGTAGAACGACATGGCGCGCGCGACCTGCTCGTCGTCGGTCGAGCGCCCTGCGACCACCTCCACGAGCGGAATGAGGTAGACCGGGTTGAACGGGTGGCCGACGAGCAGCCGCTCCGGGTGCCGGCCGCACATCGCGGCGAGCCGACTGGGCTGCAGGCTCGACGTACTGCTGGCGATGACCACGCCGGCCGGAGCCGCGTCGTCGAGGTCTCGCAGCAGCAATTCCTTCCGGCCGACCGACTCAGGGCCGTTCTCCTGCACGAAGTCAGCTCCGTCGACCGCCGCTCGGAGGGTATCGGCCACGTGAAGCCGGCTCTCCCAGCCGTCGAGATCCCCTCCGAGCGCGGCAACGACTTCTGACGCCTCCTCGACGCTCCGGCGTAGCCGGTCGTGCGCGGATGGCGCGGGGTCGAACACGGAGACGGTTCGACCGCGACTCAGGAACTGCACGACCCAACCGGCGCCGATCACGCCGGCGCCGATGACAGCGATGCGCTCGATGTCCACCTCAGGCCCCCGCGCGACGGGCCGCGAGGTCCACGAACGCGTCGAGGGAGCCGGCGTCGGCCAGCGCGTCGGTGCTCGCCACCTGTGCCACCGGCCGTCCCTGCAGGATGCGCTTGACCGGAAGTTCGAGCTTCTTGCCCGTGCGATTCCGCGGGATGGCGGGCACCGCCGCGACGGTGTCGGGCACGTGCCGCGGCGACAGCGACCGCTTGAGCTCGGCGGTCAGTCGGCGCTCGAGACCTTCATCGAGGGCGACACCCGCGGCCAGGACCACGAAGAGCACCAGCTCGCCGTTACCGCCTTCGCGGTCTTCGAGGTGGATGACGAGTGAGTCGTCGACCTCGGGGAGCTCCTCCAGCACGCGGTAGAACTCCGCGGTGCCGAGCCGGACGCCTCCCCGGTTCAGGGTCGCGTCGGAGCGCCCCGCGATCACGCAACTGCCCGACTCCGAGAACCGGATCCAGTCGCCGTGCCGCCAGACGCCCGGCCACCTGTCGAAGTAGGTCGACCGGTACCGCCGGCCGTCGGTGTCACCCCAGAAGCCGACCGGCATGGACGGAACCGGCCGGGTGATGACCAACTCCCCCAGCTGTCCGACGACCCGATGTCCGTCGTCGTCCCAGGCCTGGGCATCGAAGCCGAGGCAGGGCCCGGAGATCTCGCCCGCGATCACCGGCTGGAGCGGGCTTCCCTGCACGATGCCGCTGCACACATCGGTGCCGCCGGAGCCGACGTTGAGCAGGACGTCGGAGCCGAAGTTGTCCCTGACCCAGAGGTAGCCCTCGGGCGGCAGTGGGCTTCCCGCCGACGCGATCTGCCTGATCCGGGTCAGGTCGTGATCCTCGGCCGGCTGCAGTCCCTCCTTGCGTGAGGACATCAGGAAGCCAGGGCTCGCGCCCATGAGGGTGGCGCCGGTCTGCTCAGCCAGCCGCCACTGGAAGTCCAGGTCGGGGTACAGGGGATTGCCGTCGATCATCACGATCGACGCGTCGACGAGCAACGCCGAGACCAACGCGTTCCACATCATCCAGGCGGTCGTGGTGAACCAGAGCAGCCGATCACCGGGGCCGAGATCCCAGCTCAGTGCGTGGTTCTTCAGATGCTCCAGCAGGATCCCGCCGTGGCCGTGCACGATCGCCTTGGGCTGGCCCGTCGTACCGGAGGAGAACAACACGAACAGTGGATGGTCGAAGGGAACGTCCTCGAACTCCGGCTCGCTCGCCGGTTCGACCGCTGCCTCGGCCAGGATCGCCTGCCAGGACGCCGCATCCGGGACACGGTGCTCGCCGTACTCGACCTCGATCACGTGCCGCAGGCTCGGCAGTCCCGCCCGGATCGCGTTCGTCTCCCCCAGCCGGTCGACGTGCTTCTTCCCATAGGTGTAACCGGAAACGGCCAGGAGCACTGTGGGCTCCAGCTGCTGGAACCGCTCCAGGACACTGCGCGCCCCGAACTCCGGTGCACAGCTGGTCCACACCGCGCCGAGACTCGCCGTAGCCAGGAACGCGACAAGCGTCTCGGGGATGTTCGGCAGGTAGGCCGCCACCCGGTCACCTTTCCGCACTCCGAGACGGACCAGCGCCCTCCGGGCGGACGAGACCTCTGCGGAGAGCTCGGCAAAGGTCAGGTTCACTGGTGGCCGTGTCTGCGAGACGCCGATGACGGCCGTGGCCGACGGCTCCACAGCGCGGAAGTCCAGCAGGTGCCGCGCGAAGTTCACGCGAGCCCCTGGGAACCAGCGAGCGCCCGGCATCCGGTCGTCGGCGAGCACCCGCTCGTAGCCGGTGCTGCTGTGCACCTCGAAGTGGTCCCAGACCGCGCCCCAGAACTCCTCAGGACAGGTCACGGACCAGTGCCACACCTCGTCGTACGACGAGAGTCTGCGGCCGGCGCGCGTCTCGGCGTACGCCACGAAGCGCCCGATCCGGGTTGTGGTCCGCCAGTTCTCGGGCGGTGACCACAGCTGGGTGCTGACCGCGGTCACGAAGCCGCACCTCCCGCACGGCCTGCGTCTGGTGTATCGGTGGCTCCGCCGACCTTGCCCGCTCGTCCCTCGAGGAACGCCGCCATCCGTGTCTTCGCCTCGTCGCTTCCAGACGCCACCGACGCCATCAGTGCTTCGAGCAGGTAGCCCTGGCTGGGATTGGCCTCGGCGATGCGCGGCAGCGCCTGAAGCACGGCGAAGTTCGTCACGGGCGCGTTCTTCGCGATCCTCTCGGCGAGCTCGACGGCCTTCTTCAATCCCTCGCCCGCACCGACCAGGTAGTGCGAGAGGCCGATCGCCTGGCCCTCCTGTGCGTCGACGACCCGGCCGGTCAGCATCATGTCGGCCATCCGGTGGACCCCGATCAGCCGCGGGACGCGCACGGACGCGCCACCGCCGACGAACAGTCCGTGCTGCCCCTCGGGGAGCGCATAGAAGGCGGAAGGTTCCGCGACGCGAACGTGCGTCGCCGAGGCGAGCTCCAAGCCCCCGCCGACGACGGCTCCGCGCAGCACCGCGACGACCGGGAGCCTGCCCTGCTCGATGCGGGCGAAGGCACGGTGCCACATGAGCGAATGCTCGAGCCCTTCGAGGGTGTCGCGTTCGGTGAGCTCGGAGAGGTCCAGGCCCGCGGAGAAGTGGTTGCCCGCGGCATCGAGTACCACGGCGTGAGCCCAGGCCGGAGGGGCCGAGAAGAAGCGTTCCAGGCCGAGAACCGTGGCATCGTCCAGGGCGTTGCGCTTGGCCTCGCGGGACAGCCGGAGGATGGCTACGCGGCCGTGACGCTCCAACGCCAGTGACGCCGGCAGCAGGGTCTCGGGGTCAGCCGCCGCGAGCTGCGCGGCGGTGGGATGTCTGGTGCCGGTCATGAGTTCTTCCTGGTGTCGACAGTGGCCGCGTGGGCCTGTTCGCGCAGTCGGACGCGCAGCACCTTGCCCGTCGCGTTTCGCGGCAGCTCGCCGACGAACCGGATGACACGCGGCACCTTGAACCGCGCAAGCTGGGCTTCGAGGTGACGACGCAGGGCGGCCTCGTCCACCTGAGCTCCGGGGTACGGCTCGATGAACGCCACACCGACCTCACCCCAACGGTCGTCGGGAATCGCGACGACGGCTGCGGAGCGAACACCGTCGAACGCGACCGCCACCGCCTCCACCTCGGCGGGGTAGATGTTCTCCCCGCCGGAGATGATGACGTCCTTGACGCGGTCCACCACGTACGACCATCCGTCGGGGTCGCTGCGCACGACATCGCCGGTGCGGAACCATCGCCCGTCGACCCGGGTCTCGTGTGTCTCGGCGGGACGCTGCCAGTAGCCGGCGAACACGTGCGGGCCTCGGATCAGGAGCTCCCGGCCCGGCCCACCCGGCTCGATGTTCGTGACCCGGCCGTCGTCGCCCAGGTGGGCGACGTCGGTGAAGAAGTGCGGCATGCCCATAGAGGTGGGATGCTCGGCAGCCCCTTCGTGCACCTGCATGTAGACGCCGGGTCCGGCCTCGGTCATCCCATAGCCCTGGAGGACACGGACGCCGCGGTCGAGCCACTTCCTGGCCACGCGCTCGTTGACGGTCGACCCGCCGTAGACCACGTTCTGGAGGGAGGACAGGTCGACCAGTGGCCAGCTCGGGTGCTCCGACATCAGCTGGAGCATGGTCGGCACACAGGAAAAACTGGTGACCCGCTGCCTGTCGATCAGCTCGAGGATGGTGCCGGCGTCGAACTTCGTGACGACCTCGACGCGACCACCCTTGAGCAGCGTGGGCAGGGTGATCTGGCCCAGCCCGACCGCATGGAACAGCGGCGCGATGCACAGGGAGCGCTCCGACCCGTGCAGGTCGAACTGCACGAGCTGGTTGACGGTGTTCCACGTGAGGTTGCCGTGCGTCAGTACCGCACCCTTCGGGCGACCCGTCGTCCCAGAGGTGTAGAGCACCAACGCGGGCAAGTCCAAGGACACCTCCGGTTCGGTGTCCAGCGGGTTCGCATGCCTGAGCAGCTCCTCGACGGCCGGGATGGTCGCGTGCTCACCCGCCGCGGACAGCACCACCGGCACGGACGCGCGGACCTCCGGGACCAGGTGGTCGACCCCGGCGCCGAGCACCAGGACCGACGCGCCGCTGTCGCCGAGCATGTAGCGCACCTCGACGGCTGCAAGACGCGTGTTGAGCGGGACGAAGATGCCGCCCAGCAGGCCGGTCGCGAAGAAGGCCTCGAACGTCGCGATGTCGTTGGCGCCGAGCCAGGCCACCCTGTCCCCTGGCCGGACGCCGAGTCCGGCCAGAACGGTGGCCCATCGGCCGACGCGATCGGCCAGCTGTGCGTAGGTCAGCCGCCGGTCGCCCTGAGAGAGGGCCTCGGCGCCGGGCGACATCCGCGCCCGGCGCCGGGGCCAGGTGCCCAGACCCTGGTTGCCGCCGGCTGGAAGTCCGAGATGGTCGTGCTGCATCGTCAGAACCTCAGCACCGGTTTGATCGTGACTCCCCTGCGGACGTCCTCGACCGCCTGCTGGATGTCGGCGAAGGGGTACTCGGTGATGAGCCGGTCGATCGGTAGCCGGCCCTGGCCGACCAGCTTCGCCAGCGCAGGGATGAGCCGCTGGGTCTCGCTGTCGCCGAGCGTCAGACCGACGACCCGCTTCCCACCGAGCATGCCGTTGACGTCGAGGGCGACCTCGGTGCCGAAGGGCGGGGCACCGACGATCACCGCGGTCCCGCGGGCGGCGAGTGCGTCGACCGTGGCGCGTAGTACGCCGGCGTTCCCGGTGGTCTCCACGATGCCGTCCGCGCCGCCCGTCGCCTCGAGGATCTGAGCGGTGAGGTCTCCTTCGCGTGCCTCGATGACGTGGGTCGCGCCGAGCTCGCGGGCGAGGTCGAGTCGAGCGGCTACCTTGTCCACCGCGACGATCGTGGTGGCCGGGGTCATGGCTGCCGCCATCACCGCGGAGAGCCCGACCGCGCCCGAGCCGAGGACGACCACGGAGTCTCCGGGCCGTGGGTGGAGGACGTTCCACACCGCGCCGACTCCGGTCTGGACTCCACACCCGAGCGGCGCGAGTGTCTGCAGCGCAGCGTCGTCGGGAAGCTTGACGAGGCTGCGCTCGTCGACGAGGGCCAGATCGGAGAACGACGACTGCCCGAAGAAGTGCCCGCCCAGTGGCTGGCCGTCGCGGGAGATCGTCGTACTCCCGTCGGCCCTGGTTCCGCCGATCAGGTTGAGCGGAAGCCAGGTCGCGCAGTACGCCGGGTGCCCGTCTCGGCAGTTGGCGCAGGTACCGCATGAGGTGAAGGAGAGGAGGACCTGGTCGCCGGGAGAAACCCGGCTGACGGCGCTGCCGACGGCTTCCACGACCCCGGCGCCCTCGTGGCCGAGGACGCCGGGGAGGGGGAACGGCAGGCCACCGCCGGCCACGCCGAGGTCGGTGTGGCACAGGCCGGCCGCGACCATGCGGACGAGCACCTCGTCGGCGCGAGGCTCGTCGAGCTCGATGGAGCTGAGGGTGAACGGGCTGCCGCCGGCCTCGACGACAGCGGCCTTGGCGCTGTGGGTCATGGGTGCCTTCTCCAGGGTCATTCAGTCGAGCGAGATGATCACGGACTTGGTGCGGGTGTAGGCGTGCAGCGCCTCGGGACCGTACTCACGGCCGAAGCCGGAGTCCTTGACCCCGCCGAAGGGCACAGCGGGATCGAGCATGGCCCAGTCGTTGACGAACACGATCCCGGCTTCGAGCTGCGCGGCGACGCGGTGTGCGCGCGCCAGGTTCGTCGTCTGGATCCCCGCGGCGAGACCATAGGGCGTGCTGTTGGCCAGCTCGACGGCCTCGGCCTCGTCGTCGAACGGCTGGACGGTCAGGACCGGACCGAACACCTCTTCCTGGACGACGCGGGAGTCGTTGGCCAGGTCCGCGATCACGGTCGGCCTGTAGTAGAAGCCACCGTCGAGGTCCATGCGCTCCCCGCCGCAGACCACCCGGCCGCCGTCGGCGACGGCGGCCGCCACGTAGTCCTCCACTTTCTTGACGTGCCGGTCGGACGTCATCGGGCCGATCACGGTCTGCGGGTCGCGCGGGTCACCGATCGGGACCCCCGGCACAGCATCGGCGAGGATGCCGACGAAGGTGTCGTAGAGCGGGCGCGCGACGAGGAGCCTCGGTCCCGCCATGCAGAACTGGCCGCTGTTGAAGACGAAACCCTTGATCACCGCGCCGACGGCCTTCTCGACATCGGCGTCCTCGAACACCAGGTGAGCGGCGTTTCCGCCAAGCTCGACCGTGACCGGGACCAGCGACTCACCGGCAACGCTCGCCGCGTGACGACCGATCGCGGTGGAGCCGGTGAAGGCGAGCTTGTCGACGCCCCGGTGGCGAAGCAGCGCGTCCCCTGCTACCGCGCCACTGCCGGTGACCACGTTGACGACACCCTCCGGCACGCCGGCCTCCGCGAGCAGCTCCGCCATGCGCAGCGCCGTGAGTGGCGTGTCGTCGGCCGGTTTGTGCACCACCGTGTTCCCGGCGGCGAGCGCCGGGGCGATCTTGGAGTTCGACAGGATCAGCGGGAAGTTGAACGGTGTGATCGCGGCGACCACGCCGAGCGGCTCACGCCGCGTGTAGGCGAAGGTGTTGAGCGGTGTCTGGCGCGTCGCTCCGTCGAGGGTCTGCGCCAGGGCCGCGTAGTACTCGTACTGCTCGACAGTGGTCATCACGTCGACCGGCAGGGCCAGACCGACCGGCTTGCCCACATCGAGGCTCTCCAGCTCCGCCAACTCCTGCGCGTTCTCCCGGATCAGCGCCGCGACCCGGTTCAGCACTCGTGCCCGCTCGCGGCCGCTCATCCGTGGCCACGGCCCGTCCTCGAAGGCGGTGCGTGCGGCGGCCACCGCCCGGTCGATGTCGGTCGCGTCGCCCTCGGCGACGGTGCCGACCACGCCGCCCGTGGCCGGGTCCACGACATCGGACCGCGCCCCCGACGCAGCCGGAGTCCACTGACCGCCGATGTACAGGTCGCGGACGATGTTCTGCGTGCTCATGCTCGTTCCTTCCAGAGGGACCGGCCCTTGCGCGTCATCTGGCGACTCTTCTGCGCCTTCACCCTGATCCAGGCCCGATTACCATCAGGTTTCCTGTCGATTGCTATCGTTGCCATCCATCAGGTTTCCTGTCAATACTTTGAGGTGACTTCGTTCACGGATACAAGGAGAACCGGTGCAGAGAGCAGACCTCGCCCATGGTGCGGATGTCACGACGGCGACGAGACGCGAACCGTCGCTGCTTTACGCCATCAAGCAAGTCGAGCTCGTCGTGCGCTCCCACCTCGACGACATCCTCAAGCAATCAGGAGTAACCGCGATCCAGTACACGGCGTTGACCGTGCTGCGCCGGCGCGACGGTCTGACCTCCGCCCAGCTCGCCCGGAACTCCTTCGTCAAGACGCAGTCGATGGCCGATCTCGTCGCCGCACTCGAGCGAGGTGAACTCATCAGCCGACGACGCGACCCAGCCGACGCCAGACGGATCCTCATCAGCCTCACCGACAAGGGTCGCCAAGTGCTGCGGGACTACGACGAGCCGGTGCGGGCCCTCGAGCAACGCATGGTCGAACGCCTCACCCTCAAGCAGACCCGCGACCTCCGACATGCGCTCAACGTCTGCCGGGAGGCACTTGCCGACGAGCCGGCTCACTGACGGAACAGGGCTTGCGTGGCGACGAGGTGGTGGCCGCCGGTCGCGATCAGCGGATGCGCATCCCTGAGATCGCGCGGGCGATGACCAGGCGCTGGATCTCGCTGGTGCCTTCGAAGATGGTGTAGATCTTGGCGTCGCGGTGCATGCGCTCGACCGGGTACTCGCGGGTGTAGCCGTTGCCGCCGAGGATCTGGATCGCCTCCTCGGTGACCTTGACCGCGACCTCGCCCGCCTTCAGCTTGGCCATCGATCCCTCGCCGTTGCGGTAGTCGGGCTGCTGGCCGCGCATCAGCGCCGCCGACATGTACCCGGCCCGCCACACCAGCAGCCGCGCCGCGTCGATCTCCATCGCCATGTCCGCGAGCTTGAACGCGATCCCCTGGTTGTCGATGATCGGCCGCCCGAACTGCTCGCGCCCCTTCGCATACTCCAGCGCGTATTCATAAGCAGCCCGCGCGATGCCCACCGCCTGCGACCCGACCAGGTGCCGCGACATCTCGAACGTCGCCATCGACGCGTTCCCGCGCGACGAACCGCCCTCGCGGGCCTTGGCGATCCGCTCGTCCAGCTTGTCCTTGCCGCCGAGCAGGTTCGCGGCCGGGATCCGCACGTCGTCGAAGAACACGTCCGCGGTGTGCGACGCGCGCAGCCCGTGCTTGCGCAGCTTCGTGCCCTGCTCCAGGCCCGTCACGTCCGACTTCGGCACGACGAACGCCGCCTGCCCCTTGCTGCCCAACGAGGGGTCGACGGTGGCGACCACCACGTGCACGTCGGCGATGCCGCCGTTCGTGGCCCACGCCTTCTGGCCGTTGATGACCCACTCGCCGGTCTTCTCGTCGTACGTCGCCCTGGTCCGGATCGCGGACACGTCGGACCCGGCACCCGGCTCGGAGGAGCAGAACGCGGCGACCTTCACGTCGTCGGTGGTGCCGTAGCAGCGCGGCAGCCAGGTGTTCCACTGCTCGGGGGTGCCGTTGGAGAAGATCGCGGAGCTGGCCAGGCCGGTGCCCATCAGCGCCATGCCGATCCCGGCGTCACCCCAGAAGACCTCCTCGTTGACGATCGGCAGCAGCAGGCCGGACGGGTCGATGAACAGGTTCACGTTCGCGTCCAGGCCGTACAGGCCGGCGCGCGCGGCCTCCTGGATCACCGGCCACGGCGTCTGCTCCTTCTCGTCCCACTCGGCGGCGGCCGGACGGATGACGTTCGCGGCGAAGTCGTGCGCCCAGGAGCGGATCTCCTTCTGCTCGTCGTTCAGGTCGAGCGAGAAGGTCTTCCACTCGGGCTTGCTGCGCTCCGCGGCGAGATCACCGGCCAGAGCCATCACGTCGGCGGACAGCGCCGGGCGGGCGGTCGGATCGGTCACGGTCATCATGATCTCCCAGAGGCGGGTTGTGGACCACGTAGTTACCCGCGAGTGTAACTCTCGTTTGCACTCTGGGCTACACATGGCGCTAAGATCGGGGACATGGCCTCCTCGCTGGTCTCGCTCGGGCGCCGCCGGACCACGGCGGAGCGCAGGCGCGACCGTGAGCGCGACATCATCGCGACGACCCGCAAGCTGTTCGACGCCAGCGGTTCGACCGGCGCGCAGATCGAGGACATCGCCCGCGAGGTCGGCATCAACAAGGCGCTCATCTACCGGCACTTCGCCGGCAAGGAGGAGCTGTTCGCGCTCACCCTGGTCGACTACCTGACCGAGCTCGACGCCCGGATGGCCGCCGCGGACAGCAGCAACCGCCGTACGCCGATGGTGCGGCTGCGCACGCTGAGCGAGACGTTCGTCGACTACTGCCTGGAGTACCCGGCGTTCGCGGACTGCGCGATGAGCCTGCTGCGTCGTACCGGCGAGGAGCTGTTCGGTGAGATCACCGAACCGGTGATGACCAAGCTCGGTACGTCGATGGCGACGCTCCTCGACCGCACCGCGACGGTGTTGCGGGCCGGTCACAAGGCCGGCGTGTTCGAGGCGCCCGCTCCTGACTACCTGGCGAACTTCCTCTACACCCAGACGCTGGGCGCGATGCAGATGGCCCGGATGGGCCTCGTCGTGTCCGCGACCTCCCCCGGCCACCCGGTCGTGCACCACGCCGACCCGGGCATGGTCCGGGAGACCGCGATCACCGCCACGCTCGCGACCGCCGCGGGGCGCAAGGCCCTGCGACGTCCCCGCACCACCACCTCGAGATCGGCAGGAGAAGTCTCGTGACCGAAGCACGCAAGGTTGCCGTCGTCGCCGGGAACCGGATCCCGTTCGCGCGGCAGGACAAGACGTACAGGCACGCGTCGAACTCGGACATGCTGCTGGCCGCGGTCGACGGACTGATCGACCGCGCCGGTATCGCCGGCGAGGAGCTCGGCGAGGTCGTGGCCGGCGCAGTGCTCAAGCACAGCCGCGACTGGAACATGGTCCGCGAAGTGGTGCTCGGCTCGAAGCTGGCGCACACCACCCCGGCGTACGACATCCAGCAGGCGTGCGGCACCGGCCTGGAGGCCGCGATCCTGGCCGGCAACAAGATCGCCCTCGGCCAGGCCGAGGTGGCGATCGCCGGCGGAGTCGACACGGCCTCGGACGCGCCGATCGCGCTGAACGACGACCTGCGCAACAAGCTGCTCGACGTGAAGCGGGCGCGGACCGCGGCGGACCGGCTCAGGGCGCTGTCGAAGATCCGCCCGAAGGACGTCGTCCCGGAGATCCCGCGCAACGCCGAGCCTCGTACCGGCCTGTCGATGGGCGAGCACTGCGCGCTGACCACGCTGGAGTGGGGTGTCACCCGCGAGGAGCAGGACGAGCTCGCGTACCGGTCGCACAAGAACCTGGCCGCCGCGTACGACCGCGGGTTCCTCGACGATCTGATCACGCCGTACCTCGGCCTGACCCGCGACGAGAACCTGCGCGCGGACTCCAGCGTGGAGAAGCTGGCCAAGCTGAAGCCGGTGTTCGGCAAGGGCGAGACCGCCACGATGACCGCCGGCAACTCGACCCCGCTCACCGACGGCGCGTCCGCCGTACTGCTGTCCACCGACGAGTGGGCCGCGGACCACGGGCTGCGGCCGCTGGCGTACCTGACGCACGCGCAGACCGCCGCGGTCGACTACGTCAACGGCAACGACGGGCTGCTGATGGCGCCCGCGTACGCGGTGCCGAGGATGCTGGCGCGGGCCGGCCTGACCCTGCAGGACTTCGACTACTACGAGATCCACGAGGCGTTCGCGGCCCAGGTGCTCGCCACCCTGAAGGCCTGGGAGGACCCG
>Ga0137369_10001509_pt1 | contig 23434 bp, 14 predicted proteins | sample SagtaG_12_FD_104918 | JGI IMG/M metagenome (GOLD analysis project Ga0137369, IMG submission 104918) | Vadose zone soil microbial communities from Sagehorn Ranch, Mendocino, California, USA - Sage1_L_113_16 metaG | ecosystem: Environmental > Terrestrial > Soil > Vadose zone | place: USA... | reverse complement strand
GGCCATCTCGGCGTTGCGCGCCGCTTCGGCCGCGGCGTCGTCTTCGGCCTTGTGCTTCCGCGCCGCCAACTTTTCTTCGCGCGCGTTCTTCGCGATGCCCAGGTCGTCGAGGTCGGTCTGCGCGCCGGCGCGAACCGCTGCTTCGTTCAGCTTCAGCGAATGGGCCGTCGACGGGAGGTCCACTTTCTTGCCGCCGGCGAAGATCTCGTGGCGGCCGTGCTCTTCGTACCACTTCGTGAGCGTCGCCGTCATGTGCATCTTCTCGATGATGTTGCGCCAGCCGATGCCGGTGTTGTACGCGCAGAAGGAGATTTCGCCCTGCTGCGTGGCGTACGGGATGATGCACATCTCGGTGCGGCGGAAGTCGTAATTGAACAGATCCTGGAACCACATGCCCGCGATGAACAGGAAGTTCCAGCGGTCCGCGCGCCGCTTCGCGATGTCGTCCATCGTCCGGTCGCCTTCGACCCTGCCGTACTTGCCCTTCTCGGCCGACTTGGTCGCGCCGAACGTCTTGTCGAACTTCTTCAGCAGGTCGGTCAGCTTGAAGTGCGTCGGCGAATTGAACGAGTCGTAATTGCGCACCAGCGCGAGCGCCATGCCGAAGACCGACAGGAAGCGCCCGCGCCCCGCGTCGGTCACGGCCTGCACGTCCTTCGCGAGCTGTTCGGCCTTGAGGAACTTCGTGACCGGCACCGCTTCCTTGGTTTCCTTGTCGATCATCACCGCCATGCCGATGCCGCAGTTCGGGTGGCAGCCGCAGGTGAGCTGACCGAACTCCTTCTCGGCGCCGTGCGTCACGTCGGCCCAATCGGTGAAGCTGCCCATGAAGGAAATCGGGAACCAGTCGCGCACCGGCTCGCCGATGCCGGTCTGGTTCTTCACGTCGTGCGCGAGGTGCGACAGCGTGTAGCGCTGCGCCGCCCGCCGCTCGGGCGTCACCTCCTCATCGCGGCCGGTGAAGCTCACCGGCTGGAACGACAGGAAGTTGATCTTCTTCGGGTTGTCGAGCGCGAACTCGATGATGCGGCCGACCTGCTCGTTGTTCACGCCGTTGACGATGGTGACGACCGGCACGATGTCGACGCCGGCGCTGTAGAGGTTCTCGATCGCGCGCAGCTTCACGTCGAAGAGGTTGCCCACGCGCCGGTGCGAGTTGGCCGCATTGCCGATGCCGTCGAACTGCAGGTAGGCGTAGCGGAGCCCGGCTTCAGCCGCCGCCTTGGCGAACGCCGGATCCTTGGCGAACTCGATGCCATTGGTCGCCGCCTGCACGCTGTTGTAGCCGACCTTGCGCGCGTAGCGCACCGCGTCGAGGAAGTACGGCGAAATCGTCGGCTCGCCGCCCGAGAACTGCACCGACATCTGCCGGCGCGGCTTGATGGTAATCGCGTTGTCGAGCACCGTCCTGATGTCGTCCCACGTGAGCTCGTGGACGAACCCCACCTGGTTCGCGTCCATGAAGCACGGGTCGCACATCATGTTGCAGCGGTTCGTCAGGTCGACCGTCAGCACCGATCCGCGTCCGTGCTTGATCGTGCTGCTGCCGTGGTTGTGCAGCTTCTCGTCGCTGTGCGCGCGAATGTCGCGCCCGGGGAACACATCCTCGAGGTGCTTGAAGAAGTCGGTGTCGATCGCCATCACGTCCTCGAAGTGGCCGTGAATCGGGCAATCCTTCACCATCAGGATCTTGCCGTCGCGCTCGAGAATGGTCGCCTTGATCTCGCCGACTTTTTCGTTGAGGAGGACGCTCACGTCTTTCTTGCCGTCGAGAATCGCCTGCCGCGCCTCGCGCGTGCACGTGGGGCAGAGCGAGTCGGTCTCGCGCGGCCACCCCAGCGGCGGCTTGGTCTTCTCGTACGACTTGAGGAGCGGCTTGTCCGACCATTTCGGCGTGAACGATGGGTTCTGCGCGATCTTGTTCAATCCGTTGAACACCACCCACGCGCCATTGGCTGCAATCGAGAGCCCTTTTTCGGCGTACTTGATAGGCTTGTGCATAGGCTAAATCTTAGAGGACAAACGGCTTGTTTGAATTACAGTTTCAGGGAGTGGGCAACTGTGTGCAGCGAAGGGGCAGGATCACGGGCCGAATGGGCAAGCGCGGCAGGTGGGACTCAGATTCCCAACCGCTCCTTCAGCTCGCGCACCCGATCGCGGGAGACGCTGAGCTCGGTCTTCTTCTCGTCCTTCAAACGAACGACCACGCCTTCGACTCCCGGATAGAGCTCGTGCACGAACGCGACGTTGACGATGGTCGCGCGATGAATCCGTGCGAACCGGCGCGGATCCAGCCGCTCCTCGAGCTGTGCAAGCGTGAAATCGACGATGTGCTCGCGGCCGCCGGAGATGGCGAAGGTGAGCTTGTCCTGCGCGAAGAAATGGGAGATGCGCGCCACGTCGAGCACGGTCGTCCGCTCGCCGACGCGTGAGGCCACGCGCAGCAGCGGGGACAGGTCTCGCGCGGGCTTCTGACCGAGACCTGTCGCCGTAGAGTCTGGACCTGATTTCCGATCGAGGCCTGTCCCCGACAGGCCGGCAAGCTCCGCGGCGAGCTCACGCGCCAGCGCTCGAACATCCGGCCGCGGCTGACCGGCGAATCGCTCCACCTTGTCCAGCGCGCGATCGAGCCGCTCGGGCTCGATCGGTTTCAGAAGGTAGTCGACTGAGTTCACCTCGAACGCGTTCAGGGCATATTGATCGTAGGCAGTCGTGAACACCACTGACACGGCGCGTTCGAGCCGATCGATCAGCTCGAAGCCGCTCATGCCGGGCATCTGGATGTCGAGGAAGAGGACGTCGACCTCGTGGCTTCGGAGGAAGGCCAGCGCCGCGTCGGGATCGGTCGCGCTCCCGGCGACCTCCACACGGCCGGTCGATTCGAGCATCCGCCTGAGGCGCTGTACCGCCAGCCGCTCATCGTCCAACACAAACGCTCGAAGCATGATCAAGACTCCACACAGGTGGCGCAGCCCTCAGGGCTGCGAGCGCGGGTGCTTCGCACGGCTGAAACCCTGCGCCACTTCTGGACGGGCGATTACGCCGGCACGTCCATCACAACCGTCGTACGGCCCGGATGACTCTCGATGGTGAGCGATGCGCGGTCGCCGAAGGTCATCGCAAGCCGCGAGCGGACGAGCGCGAGACCGTGCCCCTCCGGCACGACCGACGTATCGAAACCCGGGCCGTCATCCTCGATCTCGACGCGCGCCCGGCCGTTGTCGGCGGCGGCGCGAACGGCGATCGACGCTCCCTCGCGGCGCGGCGAGACGGCGTACTTGACGCTGTTCTCGACGAGGGTCTGCACGGCCAGTCTCGGCACCCGCACGGCGCCGGCCCCGCCGCCGATGTGAATGTTGTAGCGCAATCGATCGCCGAAACGCACGCGCTCGATCTCGAGGTAGGCGCGCACGACGCGGAGCTCGTCGTCGATGGTGATGAGCGGCGCGTCGTGATCGAGCGACGATCGCATCAGCGCGGCAAGCTGCGTCGTCATGCGCTCGGCCGCGGAGGGATCGTCGTGCACCAGCGAGGCGATCGAATTGAGCGTGTTGAAGAAGAAGTGCGGATGGACGCGGGACTCGAGCGACGCGAGTTGTGCCTCGGCGGCGCTCCGTCGCGCGTCGGCCTCGTCGCGCTCCTTGGTGCGGAGCGCCACGGTTGTCGCGTCGAGACGCGCGCGCATGGTTTCGTACGCGGTCGCGAACACGCCGAAGGTGAGCGTCGCGACGATCGAGATCTTCAGGGAGCCGAGGAACCAGGCGTCAAACGCGCGGGCGGGAATGTAGCCGATCGCGATGAGCAGGCCGATGGCGACGACGCTGCCCGCGATGGCGATCCCCAGCAGCGCGGCAATCATCGCGCACCAGTACGTGATCGGGCGGACACGGTCGTGGAGTCGCGCGCCCAGCCGGGGCATGATCCACGACGAGGGGGCACCGATGCAGCACGCAAAGGTGAGCGAGACGGCAAAGGCCGTTGCAGCATGACGCCACGGCGTGTGAAGGCCTACGCCGCTGTACACGAGCGTGACGACGACAGCCGCCGCGAGATACGCGACGGCCGTCCGCAGCCAGTAATGGCCCGTGTGCGTCAACCTGCCTGACCCACCTGACCCACGTGACCCACCTGACCCACGTGACCTACCCGACCTACTTGTGGCAGCCGACGCACCCAAGCGGGGTACCTTTCGGCAGCGTGCCCGTAGCCAGCCACTCCTTGGCTCGGGGAGCCTGTCCCGATCCCGGAGCGTCTTTGGTGAGCCGCTCGAAGTAGATCCGCGCCTTCTCCGGCTGGCCGAGACGGCTGTAGCCTTCGGCCAGCCCGAACAACAGCTCGCCTTTCGGATGGTCGCCGAGCGTGTCGAACGATCCCGCGGCGGTCTGGATGGCGAGCGTCGTCTCGTAATCGCCGACGGCCTTCTCGATCAGCTGTTTGGCCATCTGCGGCTGCATGTTCCGCGACGCTTGAAACAGCACGGCGCCGCGCGGAATCAGCACGCCGACGTTTTCCGGTGCGAGGGCGACTGCGGTGTCCATCTCGCTCATCCCGCGCGTCCAGAGCTCGAAACCGGTCTGCGTGTCGCCTTTTTGAAACGCCATGCCCGCCTGGAACGCCAGGCCCGAGCCGTGCCACACGAGCGCTTCGGCGTGCTTCGGATTCGCCGCGAGCGTCTGTTCGCACGCGTCCATCCCCTTCTTCAGGCGCGCCTCGTCGCCGGCGAACCCGGCAAAGAAATCGGTGCGCACCGTCATGTCGAATCGCGCGTCGAGGTTGGGTGCGTTCTGTGTCGAGGCCGTCAGGCCGACCGCCAGGAGCCACGCCATCATCCTCATATCGTCCCTCCCGACTACCGTAGTTCGACCGCCCGTGGGAAAGGGGCGTTCAGCGACGGACGGGGGCAACGAGCGGACGAACGGCCCCTACTTGACCGCCGCGGGCGGTTTCCAGTTCAGAAGAAGACCAATCGGCGACGTCGCGGCGTCCTCTGCCTCGACATTGATCAGGAACCGGCCGTCGGGTGCGACGTCGTACTGATACCGCCGGCCCACGACGTTTTGCCCGCGCCCCACGATACGAGATTTGAAGAGCGCTACCGGCGTGCCGGCCTCCAAAACTCCGTTCTTGATCGTGACCCGCGCCGCCATCAGCGTGCCGTCGGCCGCGAGGTAATAGATCTCCGCGCTGTTGCGCGCCCACCGCGGGTGGTTGCCGCCCGCAATCGAGATTTGCACTGGTGCGCCAGGTCCTGGGAAGGGCCGGACGTAGATTTCGTTCTGTCCCGATTCATCCGACTGATACGTCACCCATCGCCCGTCAGGCGAAAAACGGGGCCAGAGCTCTACAAACCGTGAATCCAGAAACGCCCACGGCTTCTGATCGCCCTGCAGTGGTCGCACCCAGATATCCGGACCGGTTTTCGGCAGTATCTGAAAGAACAACATGAAGCGGCCGTCCCGCGACCAGTCCGCGAACATTTTCGGCACCGGCGATTCGAATGCGAGCTCCTCGGTGCCGGCGCCGTTCGACGCTTTCACGTACAGATTGGGAAGACCTTTGCGGGCCGACGAGAACGCAATCTGGCTTCCATCAGGCGACCAGAACGCCATCTGATCGAGCGCTGGATCCGTCGTCAAGCGGACCATGCGTGCGTCGTCCATGATCCAGATGTCGGTGTTTCCCTGGACGGTGCGGGCCACGGCAACGCGCCGCCCATCCGGCGACAGCTCGGGATCGATTAGATTGTTGACGTCGGACGACCCGAGGGTGCCGACGGCCCGCCCCGATCGATCAAACCAGGTCAACTGATGCCGTGCATTCGTATTGGTGCGGTACGCCACCGTTCCTGTTGCCGCGACCGAAAACGCGCCGAAGTCGAAGTTATTCGAGCCGACCGGATCGGCCAGCACCACGGATTCGCCGCTGAGCGCTCCACGTGCCGTATCGAAGCGACGGGCGACGAGCGTCCCTTGCCGTACGAACACGAGCCAGCCGGGTGGCAGGTACGCGGCAGCTGTCTCGGCGGGCATCAGCCGTTTCCTGTCTGTTGAATCGAGCGAGGCCAGGTGGATGCCTCTGACATCCTCGGATCCCTCGACAAAAAGGAGGAATCGTCGGCCGTCGGGAAGAAGCCACGGAAAACGGTGGCCCGTCTCTTTCGGGGCGAGCTTCGTCACGGGCACTTTATCGCCGCCGGACGCGGGCACTCGCAGCACCGGGCTTCCAAGTGTCGGCGCGAACAGGAGCGTTCCGTCCGGGCCCCAGGTGCCGCCCATGCCGGGCGGCGCAGTCGCGAGGGTCAACGGCGAACCCCCGCCAAGGTCGGTCCGCTTCAGTCCGCCCGAGAAGAATCCGACGGACCGACTATCCGGCGACCAGAAGGGGTAACTCGCTTCGTCGGTGCCCGGTAGCGGTTCCGCTGCGGTGGCGTCAAGCGAACGCCGCCACAGCCGCGGCACGCCGTCCTTGCTCGCGACGAAGACGATCTGACGCCCATCCGGCGAAATCGCGAACGATAGCGGATCTGTTGTGGGCGGCGTCACGATTTCGACGCGCATCTCCGCGGCAGTTGGACCTGGACGCACCGCAAGCATGAGAGCCGCCGCCGCGACGACGGCGAGAACTGCCGCCGACAACCAGGCGACACGGAGAGCACGCCGCGAGGGTGATGACGTGGAAGCGATCGCTGCGCCCGGGTTCGCGTACGCCGCTTCGAGCTCGATACGGGCATCCGCGATGTGGTGCAGACGCTGCGCCGGATCTTTGCTCAAACACCGGCGGAGGAGCGATCGCGCCGTGGGCGGCAGGTCCGCCGGCAACGCGCTCCAGTCAGGTTCGCCGCGCACGACCGCCGCCAGAATGTCGGTGACTGTCGCGCCGGTGAATGCCGTTCTGCCCGTGAGCATTTCGAAGAGCACGCAGCCGAAGGCCCAGATGTCCGTCTGTGCATCCACCCGGTGGCCGCGCGCCTGTTCAGGGCTCATGTAGGCGGCCGTCCCAAGAATGACTCCGGCGAGCGTGCCGGCAACCATGGTGGGCGAGTGCGAGAGGTTTGCGACATCTCCAGGGGCCTGCCCGGCCGCGTCGCTGCTGAGTGCCTTCGCCAAACCGAAATCGAGAAGCTTCACCTGTCCGGCCGGCGTGATCTTGATGTTCGCCGGCTTCAGATCGCGGTGGATGATCCCTTTCGCGTGCGCCGCTTCGAGCGCGCGGGCGATCTGGATCGCGATCGGCTGTGCCTCCTCGAATGGCAACGGGCCGGAGGCGATCCGCTCGGCCAACGTCAGGCCGGGTACGAATTCCATCACAAGGATTGACGCGCCGCTGCGCTGTTCGAGGTGATGGATCGCTGCGATATGCGGATGATTGAGCGACGCGAGTACCTGCGCTTCGCGCTCGAGGCGCGCGAGTCGCTCCGCGTCCCGCGACAGTGCGTCGGGCAGCACTTTCAGCGCGACATCGCGTCCGAGCCGGGTGTCGCGCGCGCGAAACACGCGCCCCATCCCGCCCTCGCCGATGAGGGCGATGATCTCGTACGCGCCGAGCTGCGTCCCGACATCGAAAGGCATGAACGGCGGCGATTATATGCCGCCGTTCGCCCACGCGATGTCCGCTATTGCTCGTCCTTGGGGGAGGTAGGCAAGGTGACCGTCTGCAGTCCGGGAACCTTCAACGCCTCAGGCGCGAAGCGGCCGCCTGCCGCCAGGCCGCCGGGCAGAGGGCGATACAATTCAATCGCGATCTGCGAAACCGGCAGCGCTGCCACGTCTCCTGTTGGCGGACCCGTCAACGTCAGCGAGGCGATCGCGAGCACGGGTTGGCCGTCATCGGGCACGTCGGCCATGGGCGTGCGCGGCGGCGCCCCAGGCGCAAAGCCCTTCACCAGCTTCATGTGCGTGTCGCTGTAGTACCACGTCAGCGCGGCCTTCTTGTTCTCGAACCAGGCAAAGATCACCTGTTTGCCGCTGGACGTCCGTGCCGTCTCGACACCCACGACGCCGGACGTGGCCTTGAGCGCGCCGACGAGATCTGGAAATCCTCCTGCCGGCGGCTGCGCGCCGCGTCCCTGCCCGCTGATGAATGCCGGCGCAAACAACACCGCCGCCAGCACGATCGTCGCTCCAATCTCGCGTTGCATGCTGATCATCAATCCCTCCTGACCAGACGATACGAGCTGGCGAGGACGCCAGTTCGCGAGAAATGCTCGAAGGCGCGAATAGAGGATGAAAGGCATGAAGGGCCGGACAGGCGGGAAGGGAATGTCACGGCGTCGAATACGCCGCATTCTTCTTTCCCATCAGCCACTGATCCATCCAGCCGACGATGTGCTGGAGGCGTTCGACGCGATGCCACGGCTCGCCGGAGCGCGAGAGCTCGTGCGTCTCGCGCGGAAACCGGACCATCACCGTCGGCACCTTCCGGTACTTGAGCGCGCGGAACATCATTTCGCCGCCGTCGGCAGGCGGCGTGCGATAGTCGGCGTCGCCGAGGACGAGCATCAGCGGCGTCGTGACGTTGGCGACGTGCGTGATCGGCGATCGCGCCGCGAAGTCCTGCGGGTCCTCCCAGGGCGCCTTGTGGAACCACGTCGGCTGGAACAGCGTGAAATCGGCGGTGAACCAGAAGCCGTACCAGTCCGCGATGTCGCGCTGGGCCACGGCCGCCTTGAAGCGCTGCGTCTGCGTAATCGTCCAGTTGGTGAGAAGTCCGCCACCGCTGCCGCCCGTGACGCCGAGACGACTCGCGTCCACGTAACCCTTCTTCAGCACTTCGTCGACGCCGGCCATGAGGTCTTTGTAGTCGTCGCCGGGGTAGTGGTACTGGATGATGTTGCCGAATTCCTGTCCATAGGACGTGCTCCCGCGCGGGTTCGTGAACAGCACCACGTAGCCTTTGGCCGCCATCCACTGGAATTCGTGCGTGTACGTGTTGCCGTAGGCGGCGTGCGGGCCGCCGTGGATCTCGAGGATCAGGGGATACTTCCGGTTTGCCTCGAAGTCCGGCGGCTTCAGAATCCATCCCTGCACCTGCTTGCCGTCGAACGTCCGATACCAGATCTCTTCCGGCTCGCTCTGCTGGATGTTCCTGAAGAGCTCCTCGTTGACATGGGTGATTTGTCGCGCGCCGCGATCGACGACGAACAGATCGCCGATGTTGGTCTGCGTCGAGATCGTCGCGGCGAGCGTCGTCGCGTCGCGCGTCGCGCTGTACGCCACCACGTCCTGCTGGCCGTCTGTGAGCGGTTCGATCCGGCCGGTGGCGATCGTCATCCGTTTGAGGTTGGCGCTGCCTTTTTCGGCCGAGACGAAGATCAGCGCTGAAGAATCGGGCGCCCAGACGAGTGGCTTGCGGTTCTGTCCGCGCGGCGCGGCCTGGTCGCCGCCGATGCCGCCGGCGATGTCGAAGTCGTAGCTCGCGGTCAGGTTTTTCGGCGTGCCGCCCGGTGTGGCGTCGGTCACCCACAGGTCCGGCTGGCTGTACGAGCGAACCGGCTTGCCGGACAGTATCCCGACGAACGCGATCCGTTTTCCGTCCGGCGACACAGAGACATTGCCGATGGTGCCGTCGATGCTGGCCACCTTGGTCGGCGCGCCGCCGCTGGCTGGCACGCTGTAGAGATCGGCGTCGCCGGGCTCGTAGTACGACTCGGGGACGCGGTCCGAGGTGAAGTAGATCTGCGAGCCGTCGGGCGCCCAGACCGGGTCGCGCTCGTCGAAGTCGCCGTCGGTGATCTGCTTGGGTGTCGAGGCCAGCGCGGCGGGGTCAGACTGGGCACGGAGTGGGGACGGAGGAGGGACGGAGGCCACGAAGATGTGCGCATGGTGGTCGGTGTCGACGTAACCTGGCGTACCGTTGGCGCGGTACACCGCGCGAGTCATCACCGTGACGTCGCTTTGATGCGCTCCGTTCCGCGCATCCTGCCCCTCCCGCCCATCCTGCCCCTGACGACCGGCCGGCATCGTGAACGCGATCATCCGGCCGTCCGGCGACCAGACCGGTCCGCTCGCGGCGCGCGACAACTCCGTCAGCGGGCGCGCTTCGCCGCCGTCCATCTCGAGCAGGTAGATTTGTCCGGGCTGCTGTTTGCCGTCCTTCTCGATCGCTCGGACGAAGGCGAGTCGCTTGCCGTCGGGCGACCAGCGCGGTGACGAATCACGCGTCCCCGATGTGAGGCGGCGCGGCGGTTCCGCGCCGTGAGCTGGTACCGTGAACAGCGCCGACTCGTACCGGTCGTCTTTTTCGTTCACGGTGACGCGGACGAAGACGACCGCCGATCCGTCGGGCGCGATCTGCGGGTCCGCGATCCACGTGAACACGAACAGGTCTTTCTCGGTGATGAACCGTTTTCCCTGCGCGAACGGCGTAACCGACAGCGTCAGGGCGCAGGCGACCGCGGCAAGGACAATGCGCCGACTCATGTCAGGACTCCTCTGAATGAATTGAACTCTGAAATCTGAACTCTGAAATCTGAACTCCCGCCGTCGCTCGCGGGGCTTGCTGGCGAGCTTCCGCGAGGCTCGCCCGAAGCGCCTTCAGCGCGGAGGCGGCTGAAATCCTGTAACCCGCAATCTACAATGGATTCATGTCGGTCCGCGATCTGGTCATCATCGGGGCGGGGCCTTCGGGCCTCGCCGCCGCGATTGCTGCACAGCGGCACGGGCTCGACTACCAGGTGCTCGAAAAGGGCGTGCTCGTCAACTCGATTTACCGCTTCCCGCCCCAGATGGTCTTCTTTACCACGCCCGAGCTGCTCGAGGTCGGCGGTCTGCCGTTCGTGTCGCCCTACGAAAAGCCGACCCGCGCCGAAGCGCTCAAGTACTACCGCAGGGTCGTCGACACGTTCGATTTGCAGATCGCGTTCGACGAAGCGGTGGAGTCGGTGGAGCGTGAAGATGGGGGTGGGTCGGGTGGGTCGGATAGGTCGGGTCGGTCGGATAGGTCGGGTGGGTCGGGTGCGTCGGGTGGGGAAGCACATCGTGTGCTCGCCGTGGCGACGCGATCCGGCAAGGGCGTGCGACGCGTCCGCCAGGCGCGGAATGTCGTGTTCGCGATCGGCTACTACGACCGGCCGGTCATGATCGGCGTGCCCGGCGAAGATCTGCCGCACGTGAGTCACTACTACAGTGAGCCTCACATCCACTATCGCCAGCGCGTCGTCATCGTCGGCGGCGGAAACTCGGCGGCCGAATCGGCGCTGGAAATGTTTCGCGCGGGCGCGTACGTTACGGTCGTCCATCGCGCGCCGCAGTTGAAGTCCACGATCAAGTACTGGGTCAGGCCCGACATCGAGAACCGCATCAAGGAAGGATCGATTGCCGCGCGTTTCGGCGCGTGCGTGAAGGAGATCCGGTCTAGCTCGGTTGTCATAGTCAGTGCAGATGGGGCGACCGACGAACGTCGAATGTCGAACGTCGAACGGCGAACGGCGAACGTCGAACGTGCGACGGAGGAGGAACTCCCCGCCGACGCGGTGTACCTGCTGACGGGTTATCGCGCGGACTCCGATCTGATGTGCCGCGCCGGCATCCTGCTCAATGAGCGGCAGGCGCCGGTCTACGACCCTCAGACGTTCGAGACGAACGTGCCCGGCGTGTTCATTGCCGGCGGGGCGATAGCGGGCGTCGACACCGGCACGATCTTCATCGAGAATGGCCGATTCCATGGCGAGAAGATTGTGGACGTGATCGTTCAGCGCCAATGAGCGGCGACAGGCTCGCTCGCAGTAAAATGAACCCATCATGCTGACTCGATCCTCGCGGCGCGGTTGGAGGCTCTCCGGCGCGGCTCTGCTGTGTGGCGCAGCCGCGATCACGCTGGCCGCCTCCGAGTTTCCGGCGCCCGCGAAAGACGTTCCGCTGGCTGCCGGGTCGACCCAGACGGCGGTGCTCGCGGGTGGTTGTTTCTGGGGAGTCGAGGCCGTGTTCGAACGCCTCAAGGGCGTGTCGGATGTCGTCTCGGGCTTTGCGGGCGGCAGCAAGGCGACGGCGCATTACGAGGTCGTCAGCCTCGGCACGACGGGCCATGCCGAAGCGGTGCGGATCAGTTACGACCCATCGCAGATCACCTACGGACAACTGCTCCGGGTGTTTTTTGCGGTCGCTCACGATCCGACCGAGCTCAACCGTCAGGGGCCCGACGAAGGCACGCAGTACCGATCGTCGATCTTCTATGCCGGCGACGAGCAGCGGCAGGTCGCGCGCGCCTACATCGAGCAGCTCGACGCGGCGCATCTCTTCAAACGCCGCATCGCCACGACGCTGGTGCCGCTCGAAGGGTTCTATCCCGCCGAGTCGTACCACCAGAATTTCCTGGAGCGCAATCCCACCTATCCGTACATCGTGTACAACGATCTGCCGAAGCTGCGGCATCTCGAGAAGACCTTTCCGGATCTCCTGAAGCGCCGTCGTTCCTGATTCAGTGATCGCCGAGTCGCCGACGCCGCGTCGCTGGCGCCCGGAGCTGTGGCTGCTGGTTGCGCTCGCTGGCGCCGTTCGGTTCTACGGTCTGCGCTTCGGGATGCCGCACGTGCAAGCCAGGCCGGACGAACTGGTTGTGGGCGGCATCGCCATCGATTTCTTGCGCGGCGATCTGAACCCGCATTTCTGGGATTACCCGACGCTGTTCATGTACGTGCTCGCCGTGTGCGATTACGCGTACTACCTGTTCGGACGAGCAGCCGGATGGTTCCGCTCTCCAGATCATTTTCTATCCGTCTGGAAGCTGTATTGGACGCCGATATTCATCATCGCGCGCGTCGTGAGCGCGATCGCGGGCACGCTCACCGTCATGGTCGTTCACCGGATCGCCGCGCGTCTGTTCGATCGCCTGACGGCCGGCGTGGCGGCGTTGTTCCTCGCGCTGGCGGTTCTGCACGTCAGGGATTCGCATTTCGGTGTCACGGACGTGTCGATGACATTGCTGGTGACGGTGTCCTGCCTGTGTCTCGTCCGTGGAGCGCTCGAGGACCGCACCTGGCCGTTCGCGCTCGCCGGGATCGCGGCGGGCGCCGGTGCCTCAATGAAGTACAACGCCGTGCTGATGGTCGCGCCGCTGGCGGCTGCGGTCTTCGTTGCCGCGAAAAGGGGTCGTGCCCCTGTTCGCGAGGCGGTCACGCGTGTCGGGCTCTTCTGCGGCCTCTTCGCGGCGGCGTTCGTCGCCGGCACGCCGTACGCCATTCTGGATCACGGACCGTTCATGGAAGGGTTATGGCGGCAATCGCGGCACCTTGCGACACCGCACGCGCACGATCTCGGCGTCGGCGGTGTCTATCACCTCGTGTTCTCGCTGCGTTACGGGCTCGGCGTGCCGCTTCTCGCCACCGCTCTCGCGGGATTTGTCTGGCTGGCGAGAGCCGACTGGCGGAAGGCCCTCCTGCTCGGATCATTCCCGGCCGCGTACTACCTGCTTCTCATACCAACGCGCACGGTGTTCGTACGCTACGCCATTCCGCTCGTCCCATTCCTGTGTGTGAGCGCCGCGTGGACGACGACCACCGTGTCGCGGGCGATTGGCCGCCGTTTTCAAATTGCTGCGGCACCGCTCGCCTGGGTTCTCGCGCTGCTGATCGTGTTGCCCTCCGCCTACACCGTGGTTCAACTCGACCGCCTGTTTGCGACGACCGACAATCGCGTCGTGCTGGCAGACTGGCTGCGGACGAACGTGAAGCCGGGAAGCTCCATCTATCTCGCCGGATCCATCGTTGTGCAACCCATTGTCGACTTCGGATCGCAAAAGACGCTCCGCTACTGGACGCATCGGGAGGGTCGAACTTTCACGGAGGGCCGCGCGGCGGCGGCAGGTACTCCTGACTGGCTGGTCATTGCCGAGAGCGGCGTGCCCGAGTACAGCTACTGTCCGCCGGAGGTGAGGGAACTGGCCGCCGAGCGGTACGTGGTCGCGCGGGTGTTCAAGGCGATGGATCTCGAGGGCAATCTCTTCGATCGCCAGGATGCGTTTTACTATCCGTACGCCGGATTCCGGAACGCTCACCGTGGCGGCCCGAACTACACGGTCTACGTTCGAAAGCCGTAGAGGCGCCACGGCTGCTAGAATGCCCGCGTCATCAGGAGGACAGATGCGCGGCAGATTGCTCGCGATTGGCGTGCTGGGTCTCGTTATCGCGCCGAGCGCCGCTGCGCCGCCGACCCTTCCGCTCATCGACGTCACCGTGCACGAGGGGACGTCGATGTCCGTCGCGGTTTCTCCCGACGGGCGTACGCTCGCCACCGATCTACAAGGCAGCATCTGGACGATGGCGGTGACTGGTGGCGTCGCGACGCGCATCACCGATCTCTTCAACGACGCCCGGCAGCCGACCTGGTCGCCCGACGGCAAGTGGATCACCTTCTTCGCGTACCGCGACGGCGGGTACGACGTCTGGGCGGTCGCGCCCGACGGGTCGAATCAGCACAAGCTGACGTGGGGACCCTTCGACGATCGCGAGCCGATCTGGTCGCACGACGGGAGCCGGATTGCGTTCTCGTCGGATCGCGGCGATCCGCTCGGCAGCGACTACAACATCTGGACGCTCGACGTCCGCAGCGGCGAGTTGCGGCAGCTCACGAAGGCTCCGTCCGACGACTACATGCCGGCATGGTCGGGCGACGACAGCGAGATTGCATTCGCGTCGTCGCGCGAAGATGGGCAATCGGTGTGGTCGGTGAACGTCGCGACCGGCAACGAGCGGAAGGTGTTGACCGCGGCGGGCCGCGTGGACGCGCCGTCCTGGGGACCTGGCGGTCAGCTCGTGTATCACGTGACGACCGGCAGCGGCCGTGGCGCCGCACCCGGACCGGAATCGTCGCGCTACGAACTCTCAGGCGCACCGATCTCCGGCGGCGAGAACGTGTTTCCGTTTCGCGCGTCGTGGGCGTCGCCGACCGAATTCTTCTACGTGGCCGACGGCCGGATCCACAAGCGCGCGGTCGGAGGCGCCTCGCAGACCGTCGATTTTTCGGCGACGCTGCGGGTGACGCGCGCGCAGAACAATTACGTGCGCCGCAAGAGAGACTTCACGTCCACCGCGTCTCGGCCGGCGCTCGGCATCGTGCGGCCGGTGATGTCACCGGACGGCACGCAGATCGCTTTTGCCGCGGTCGGCGACATCTACGTGATGCCGGTCGGCGGAAAACCGGTGAACATCACCAACGATCGCGCGCTCGACACCGATCCCGCGTGGTCGCCCGACGGCAAGTGGCTCGCGTACTCGTCGGACAAGGACACCGAGCATCTGCAGCTGTGGATTCGCGACATGGCGTCGGGCCGCAGCCGGCGCGCGACGACGTTGACGACCCAGCCGCAGGGCGCGGCGTGGTCGCCAGACGGCAGGCGAATCGCATTCTTCAACGTCGACGGCATGTGGCGCGTCGCCCAGATGTCCGTGCTCGATGTCGCCAGCGGCACGGTGACCAAGGTTCACGATCAGTTGCCGCAGCCGGGCGCGCCGACGTGGTCGCCGGACGGCAAACGCCTCGCGCTCGCCGGCATCGCGCCGATGACGCGCAGGTTCCGTGAGGGCACGAACCAGGTGCTCACGATTGCGGCGGATCGCGATCAGTCAGACGGCGACAGGTGGTACGCGCCCGCGCCGATGCTGTCGATCGACTCGCGCGGTGGCTGCGGTCCGGTCTGGTCGCCTGACGGCACGAAGATGGCCGCCATCTACGAAGGTGTGCTCGCCGTATGGCCGGTCACCGCCGCGGGCGAGCCGATCGGTCCGCCGCGCCGCGTCACCTCCGAGAGCGCGCATGCGCCGAGCTGGGCCGGCGATTCGCGGCACGTCCTGTATCAGTCGCTCGACAAGCTGCGCATCATCGACATCGAGTCGGGCGAGATCAAAACGGTGCCACTCGATCTGAAATGGACGCCGGCCATCCCCACGGGGCGAATCGTAGTCCACGCCGCCAGGCTCGTCGACATGAAGAGCGCGACGCCCCGGTCGAACATCGACATCCTGATCGACGGGAACCGGATCACCAGCGTTGTGCCGCACTCCGATGCCAATCACACCAGCGGTCAGCTCGTCGACGCGGGCGCGCTGACCGTGATGCCCGGACTCGTCGAGTTCCATTCCCATCTCCAGCCGGATTTCGGCGAATCGCAGGGCCGCGCGTGGCTGGCGTTCGGCATCACCACCGTGCGAAGCCCCGGCAACACCCCGTATGAAGCCGTGGAAGAGCGCGAGGCGAACGAGGCCGGTGTCCGGCCGGGGCCGCGCGTGTACGGCACCGGCTACCTGATGGAATGGCAGCGCGTCTACTACAAGATGGGGATTGCCATTTCGAGCGTCGCACAGTTCGAGATGGAGCTGCAGCGCGCGAAGGTGCTGCAGCACGATCTGATCAAGAGCTACGTGCGCCTGCCCGACCTCCAGCAGAAGCGCATGGTCGACTTCGCGCACAGCATCGGCGTGCCCGTTGCGACCCACGAGGTGTATCCGGCGGCCTTCGTGGGCGTCGACAACACCGAGCACACGGCGGCGACGAGCCGGCGGGGCTACTCGCCGAAGATGGCGACGCTGCAGCGCAGCTACGAGGACGTCATTCAGCTGTTCGGGAAGAGCGGCCGCATCTTCTGTCCGATGATCTCCGGTGCCGGAGCCCGGAAGCTGTTCGAGAGCGAGCCCGACTTGAAGACCGATCCGCGGTTCGCGCTGTATCCCGACTGGATTCGGGCGCAGGTGGCCGCGCAGCCAGCCGCCGCCAACCCGGGCGGCGGAGGCGATCCGGCGGGCGGCAGCGGCCGGATGGTGCTCGACGCGATGCGCGCCGGCGCGCTCGTCGTCGCCGGCACCGACACGCCGAACGCCATCAATCTGCACGGCGAGCTGATGGCGTACACGATGGCGGGCATGTCGGCGTACGACGCGCTCAAGACCGCGACGGTCAATCCTGCGCGCGCGCTCGTCCTCGACGCCGGCACCGTCGAGGCCGGCAAGCTCGCGGATCTGGTCTTCGTCGAGGGCGACCCGCTCGCGAACATCGCCAACGCGCACAAGGTCCGCCGGGTCATCGCGAACGGGCGTCGATACGAACTGCGCGATCTGATCGACATGCGCCCAACGCGCACAACCAATGCGCCCGCGCGCGACTCGCATGGCTACATCAACCGATAAGCCCGGGATTGTCGCACCGCCTCCTTTGCTCTATGCCGGTGCGTTTGTCGTCGTTCTTGTGTGTCGTTGGTTCTGGCCGATGCCCATCGTCGGCGGGGCCGCTGCCGTCTGGCTCGGTCTTGCATTTGTCGCGCTTGGAATCGGGCTCGCAACATGGGGACGGCGAACGATGCAGGCCGCTGGCACGAACATCAATCCATATCGCCCTTCTACGGCCATCGTCACATCCGGTCCGTTTCGCTACTCTCGCAATCCTCTCTATCTTGCCCTGACGCTCCTCTATCTGGGACTTACATTGGCGTTCAATACGTGGTGGGGCATTGTCGTGCTGCTGCCGCTTGTCGTCGTCATGGATCGCGGAGTTGTCCTGGGCGAGGAGCGCTATCTCGAGCAGAAGTTTGGTGAGAGCTATCGGCGGTATCGTTCCGAAGTCAGAAGGTATCTTTAATCATGAACCTGTTCGCCCTTCGCCGCCAGCGGTGTATAAGCGTCCCCATGGTGCGACACGTTGTGCATCTCCTCGGCTGCTGCCTCTGCACGGCAACGACTCTGGCCGCCGCCGAACCGGATCGGGTCAGCTTCAACCGCGATCTGCGGCCGATCATGTCCGACACGTGCTTCCGCTGCCACGGGCCGGACAAGAACGCGCGCAAAGCGGACATGCGCCTCGATATCCGCGAGGAGGCGACCAGGCCGACGCGCTCGGGACGGACCCCGATCGTGCCCGGCGATCCGGACAAGAGCGAGATCGTCGCGCGGATTTTCGCAACGGGCGCGAGGGTCATGCCGCCCCAGGCTGCGCACAAGCAGCTGACCGCGAAGCAGAAAGAGACGATCCGCCAATGGGTGGCCGAAGGCGCGCTGTATGAAGGCCACTGGGCCTACCAGCCGCTGAAGCGACCTGCAGTTCCGGAAATCGCGGATGCGTCTCGCGTCAGGAACCCCATCGACCACTTCATCCAGGAGCGACTGAGCCACGAGGGTTTCAAGCCGAGCGAGCGGGCCGACAAACCAACGCTGCTCCGCCGTGTCACGCTCGACCTGACCGGGCTCCTGCCGACGTCTGAAGAACTGCGCGCGTTCCTGTCGGACAACGCGGCAGACGCCTACGAAAAGGTAGTCGACCGCTTGCTCGCGTCGCCGCGCTACGCGGAGCAGCGCACGATGCACTGGCTGGACGCGGTCCGTTATGCGGACACCAGCGGCTTTCATGGCGACAATCCGATTCCCGCGTGGCCGTATCGCGACTACGTGCTGCGCAGCTTCCTGATCAACAAGCCGTTCGATGCGTTCACACGCGAACAGATCGCCGGCGACCTGCTGCCGAACGCCACGCTCGAGCAACGCGTCGCGTCCGCGTACAACCGCTTGAATCGCACCTCGTCCGAGGGTGGACTCCAGCCGAAGGAATATCTGGCGAAATACGGTGCCGATCGCGTGCGGACGCTCAGCGCGGTCTGGCTCGGCAGCACGCTGGGCTGCGCCGAATGCCACGACCACAAGTTCGATCCGTTCCTGACCAAGGATTTCTATGCGATGAAGGCGTTCTTCGCCGACATCCAGGAGACCGGCCTCGTGCCCGATCGCGGATCGAGAGCGTGGGGGGCGAAGCTCGATCTGCCGAGCGAAGCCCAGGCGCGTCAACTCGCGGCGCTCGACGCCCAGCTCGCGGCGGCAAGAGTGCGCCTCGATGAGGGATTGGTGAAGCTCGCGACGGTCGACGAGCAGTGGGAAAACCAGCTGAGGACGCGGTGGCAGGCGGGTGAGCTTGCGTGGACATGGCAGCGCCCGATCGCCGCGCACGCCGTCAACGGCGCCAGGCTGACCATCTACGACAGCGAGGTCGTCGAGAACAACTTCTATCTCGATGGCAGTCTGAAGACAGAGAGGAAACCCGGCGATGGCCTCGTCGTCGCCGGCGGTCCGAATCCCGATCGCGAGACCTATCTCGTTACATTGAAGCCCGGTGCGGGCACCTGGAATCAACTCGGCATCGACGTTGTCCAGGACGAGAGCTTGCCGGGCGCTCGCTACGCGCGGGGCGCCGACCGGTTCCTGCTGAGCGAGATCGAGGCCGAGCTGCTGGAAGCGGGACAACCCGCGCGCACGCTGTCGCTTGTGATGGCGACGGTCAATGACGCGCCGCCATCGGTTCCCTCGACGACAACCGACCCGAGCATGCCGCCACTCGCCGCCATCGACGGCAATCCGCACACGGCATGGGGCGTCCGCTTCGGCGAAGCGCGGGATCCGTTCCTCGCGGTGCGATTTGCAGAGCCGGTCACGACGACCGCCGACTCGCAGATCGTCGTCACGCTGCGGCACGAGTCGGAGCTGCGGGCGGCGGTCATCGGACGGTTCCGGCTGGCGTTGTCCGCGGACGCCTACGCGTGGCCGCCGATCGCAAGCGCGGGCAGACGAATCCGCAGCAAGGATCCGACAGGCGCGAAGAGTTGGGCGAGCGGTCTGCCCGATGATGTGATGAAAGCGTTGCGACGGCCGGCGGAGGACCGCGACGAACCGGAGCGGACTGCGCTGCGCGACTATCTGATCTGGTCGAGCCCGGAGCTGGCGGCCGACTACCGCGAGCTACAACGGGTGGAGGCCGAGCGCGGCCTGCTCGACGCGTCCGTCCCCCGGGTCGTCACCACGGTGGCCGTGGATCCAGCGGTGACCCGCATCCTGCCGCGGGCGAACTGGATGGACGATTCGTCGCCGATCGTCGAGCCGGCGGTCCCGCGATTCCTTGCGACGCTCGATACCAAGGGCGAGCGTCCCACGCGTCTCGACCTTGCGAACTGGCTCGTGGCTCGCGACAATCCTCTCACCGCGCGCGCGTACGTCAACCGGACGTGGCGGGAATTCTTCGGGAGCGGCGTGTCCCGGACGCTGGACGACCTCGGCTCGCAGGGCGAGTGGCCGACCCACCCGGAGCTGGTGGACTGGCTGGCGTCGGAGCTCATACATCCCGAGGTTGACGCGGCGTCGACGCACGACTGGGACATGAAGCACCTCGTCCGCCTGATCGTCACGAGCCATACCTACGCGCAAACATCCATGGCCGAGGCGATCAGCCAGGAAAAGGATCCGGACAATCGACTGCTTTCGCATCAGAACCGGTTTCGCGTCGATGCGGAAAACGTGCGCGACATCGCGTTGCAGCTGTCAGGATTGCTGACCGACGTCTTCGGCGGTCCGAGCGTGAGCCCGGTCGAGCCGCAGGGTTACCTCGCCGCGCTCAATTTTCCCAAGCGCGAATACTCCGCGAGCCACGGGGCCGATCAATATCGGCGCGGCCTGTACACGACGTGGCAGCGCACGTATCTGCATCCAAGCTTGCTGAACTTCGACGCACCCACGCGCGAGGAGTGCACGGTCAGCCGGAGCGCCTCCAACACGCCGCTGCAGGCGCTCGATCTGCTGAACGATCCCATCTATGTCGAAGCCGCGCGGGCGTTCGCTCAGAACGCGCTCGCACAGGGCGGCAAGACATTCGCGGCGCAGCTCGAATGGGTCTTCACCCGTGCCCTGAATCGTCCGCCTCGCGCGGAGGAGCGCTCGATGCTGCAGGGGTTGTACGAGCGCAATCTCAAACGTTTTCGCGCGGCGCCCGCAAGCGCACGCGAGCTTCTGACGATTGGCGACGCGCCGCTGCCGGCGACAGCGAACCCCGCGAAGGTTGCCGCGATGGCGACCGTCACGCGCGCAGTGTTGAACCTCCACGAATTGATTACAAGGAACTGACATGAATCAGCTCGCGCGCGAGATCAGCCGGCGGGCGTTCCTCGGACGGGGAGGGGCGGGACTTGGACTGGTGGCTCTGAATTCGCTGCTGCACCCTCGTCTGGCGGCAGCCGCGAGCGCGATGGATCCCCAATCGAAGGGCGTCATCAATCCGCTCCATTTCACGCCGAAAGCGAAACGCGTCATCTATCTGTACCAGGCCGGCGGGCCGTCTCATCTCGAAACATTCGACTACAAGCCGAAGCTCGCCGACATGACGGGTAAGCCGATGCCCGAGTCGTTCACCCGAGGGCAGCAAATCGCGCAGCTCCAGGGGCAGCGCCTCACCTGCCTGGGTCCCACGCACGGCTTCAAGCAGGTCGGCCAGTCCGGACAGATGGTCTGCGAGCTGTTCCCGCACATCGGCGGCATCATCGACGAGACCTGCATCGTCCGGTCGATGTGGACCGAACAGATCAACCACGATCCCGCGCACACGTTCATGAACAGCGGGTCGATCATCACGGGCCGTCCGAGCGTCGGCTCGTGGGTGCTGTACGGTCTGGGCGCGGAGACCGACAACCTGCCGGGCTATGTCGTGCTCGTGTCGGCAGGCCGCGGCGGACAGATGCAGCCGATTGCGGCGCGCCAGTGGTCGGCGGGGATCCTGCCGAGCAAATTCCAGGGCGTGCGGTTCAACTCCGTGGGCGATCCGGTGCACTACATCACGAATCCTCGCGGAATGACCCGCGAGATGCAGGGCGATTCCATCCAGACGATCAACGCGCTGAACGTGCTCGAAGATCGATCGCAGCACGATCCGGAGATTCAGACGCGCATCGCGCAGTACGAGATGGCGTTCAAGATGCAGGCGAGCGTCCCCGGTCTGCTCGACACCAGCCACGAACCGGCGCACGTCCTGGAGCTGTACGGCGCACATCCCGGCGACGGCTCGTTCGCGTCGAATTGCCTGCTGGCGCGGCGGCTGGCCGAGCGCGGCGTCCGGTTCATTCAGGTTTATCACCGCGACTGGGATCATCACAACGATGTGAAGAACAACCTCATCTTCAAGGCGGAAGAAGTCGATCGGGCGACTGCGGCGTTGATCACCGATCTGAAGCAGCGCGGGATGCTGGACGACACGCTGGTGATCTGGGGCGGCGAATTCGGCCGCACACCGATGTCGCAGGGCGGGACCGGCCGCGACCATCACATCAAGGGCTTTTCGTTCATGCTGGCCGGCGGCGGCATCAAGAGGGGCTTCGCGTACGGCGCCACGGACGACCTCGGGTACGCCGCCGTCGAAAATCCGGTCAGCGTGCACGATTTCCACGCGACGATGCTCCATCTGCTCGGCGTCGACGCGGCGAAGCTCGCCGTGAAGTATCAGGGCCTGGACGTCCGGTTGACAGGGCCCGAGGGCGGGACCGTGGTGCGCGACATCATCGCGTGATCGCGCCAGGGTCTGCCTGATCCGTCCCATCGGCGGAAAGCCGCTCGAGCTTTCGCCCTCGACGTGGTTCGATTCCCCTCCGGCTCAACTTCTCATGACTACGCTTGCGATCCAGACCTCGTGCTGCACCTCGTCTCCGCGTCCTGCGTATCTCTCGCTCCAGCAAGAAATCCTTCGGACCGTCCGGCGACTCCGGCTATCGTTGCGCAGGAATCAAGTGAAGGGAGGCCGGCATGACCGCTCTTGACGCAGCTCGAAGGGCCGAAAGAGTGACGACGTCCGTGAGTCTCGTGGTAGGGCCGCTTTTGATGAGCATTGGCGACCTCCTGCATCCAGAAGAGCGGATGTCGCCCGTGGAGCAGATTGCGATCGTGGCCGAACACGCATCGCGCTGGTACGCGGCGCACCTGCTGCTCTTCTTCGGCATGCTGCTCTTCATTCCAGGACTTCTCAGAATGACCGCTCTGACCGCGATCCTGAAACCAGTCGTTGGCTACGCCGCGCGCATTCTCATCATGATCGGTACCGCTGGATTCGCCTCGATCGTCACGGGTGAAATGCTGGCAAGCCGGCTCGTACTTGATGGCGTTGGGAGCGGCGCTCCGATTTCGCTCTGGACCAACCTGTTCATGGGCCCTGTTGTTGCCGCCGTGGGGCCGGCGGTCCTCGCGTTTTTCGTCGGCACGATCATGTCTGCGATCCCGCTCTTGCGCGGTTCCAAACGATTACGATGGCCGGTCGCACTGATCGTCATCGGCGTGCTCTTTGTGCTGGCGGAGATTCTTACGGCGCGCGTGGTGCTCAGCCAGATCGGAAATATTGTGGTGTTGTGCGGAAGCGCCCAAGCAGCGTGGCTGATCGCGCGGTCCGGAACTGACGGACGCGAACTGGTCTCAGGTTCCGCGAACACTTGAGGTTTTGCGCCGCACCTCGAAGCGCTTCGATCCGTCTCAGCCAGCACGCCATCTGGTTCCAACTCGCGAACGTTTGGCCCACGACTCTCCCTAAAAGGCGTCATCGCGCACTTCGACAAGATCCAGCGAAGCGTGACAAGCGAGGCAAGAGCGCTCCGGACTGTGCTCGAATTGGACCCCCGACACGGGCGTACACTTCCGACTGCGGGGAAGCGATCTCCAGGTGGGCTC
>Ga0137369_10001491_pt1 | contig 23548 bp, 14 predicted proteins | sample SagtaG_12_FD_104918 | JGI IMG/M metagenome (GOLD analysis project Ga0137369, IMG submission 104918) | Vadose zone soil microbial communities from Sagehorn Ranch, Mendocino, California, USA - Sage1_L_113_16 metaG | ecosystem: Environmental > Terrestrial > Soil > Vadose zone | place: USA... | reverse complement strand
GGACCCATAAAACTGGACACATTTTAGCGCTTTTTTCTTTTAGTCGCTGTGGCTTTTTGTTGCTCAAGCCACTGCGCCTCGAATTCCGCTGGCGTCAGGTACCCAAGCGATGAATGGATGCGCTTCGATATATAGACATCATCGATGAAGCGTCCGATCCGCGCTCGCGCGTCCTGAAGGTCGCAGTAATCGTTCAAGTAGACTTCTTCCTCCTTGATCGTTCGGATGACTCGTTCGGCATAGCCATTCTGGGCAGACTCCCCGACTTCGGCCATGCTGATCTGCGCGCCGACGCTTTGCAGCCGCGCCGTGTAGTCGGTGGCCGCGTATTGCACTCCTTGATCTGAGTGGTGAATCTCTGGCGTGCCTTTACTGAGAGCCAGTTCCAGCGCGCCGAGCGTCAGTTCAACTCCCAGACCAAGGCCCAGTTGCCAGCCGCGCATGATTCGGGTGAAGACATCCATGATCACCGCCAGGTAGATGAACTCCTCGCGCAATCGGATGTATGTGATGTCTGAGACCCAAACTTGATCCGGGCGCGTGATCTCCAGATCGGCGACCAGATTCGGATAGCGCGGGAACTCATGCTTACTGTCAGTGGTTTGAATTGTCCGCCGTTTGACGCGACAAGTGATCTGCTCTTCGCGCATTACACGCTGCGCACGCTTGCGGTTGACGATCAGCTTATAAGGCTCTCGCCGTAGTTGCGCAGCCAGCCGTCGTGAGCCGTATATCGGGAACTCCGCCGCGAGCTGATTGATGGCCTCGCGCAGTTTACTTTCATCAGCTTCTGTTGGTTGATAGTAGAAGCTGCTGCGGGAGATGGCCAGCAAATCGCAGAGCAGGCTGATCGGGTAATCGCTCTTGAGCATCTCGATCACCTCCCGTTTCTCTGCGAGGGAAGGCTCAAGAGATGAGAGGCTTTTTTTGCGGCTTCTAGCTCCATCGTTAGTCGCCCGACCATCCGCTCGAGTTCGGCGAGCCGGCTCTGTTCAGCAGTTGACTCGCGTTCCTGCGCGAAAACCAGGTCGGCGTGAGCGAGCAGATGTTTCTTCCAGGTGGTCAGCAGTTGTTCACTGATCTGATGCTCACGACAGACCTGAGCGGCGGTCTTCGCGCCAGTCAGAACCTGGAGGACAACGCGAGCCTTGAATTCAGGTTTGAAAGTTCGACGTTTTTCCATCTGTGGATTCCCCTTTCTGGACTGTATCCGGTTGATCGAAAACTGTCCAGTTTTTGGGGTCCACTACAATCGCCGTGTTTTTTGAAGGCGTCGAAGTTTTTCATGATGTGGGAGTTCTCAATGTTGACTTTGGTACAGCGAGTTTTTGGACAAGGGTCAGTGGACGATATCCGTCGCTTCGGTACCTTGCAAGATCATATTTTGATGGCGCGATGAGCGTGTATGCAATATTGACTCGCTTTGTCCGACACGCGCTTCCTTCGGGCAACTGTACCGCTCATCCATGAGGCTTCGCTGAACTTCTTGTCGGTATAGCGTAGGAAGATCAACTTCAGCACCGGTGCCGAGTATTTCGGAGATTTCAACTTGGAGTTGGCGCGGAGTTCGTCGCTGGAAGCCCATAGACGTTTTTCGATCTCAGTCTGATTTGCAGGCATAAGAAAGTTGCAGAAGAATTTATTGGCTTGGACAATCGTTAAATTTTGGGGCCTCTAAATAGGGCGGCGGCAAATACTACAGACGCGGATATTCCAGGGCAAGGATAATCTATTGCAAGTGTAAATTATAGGGATTAAGGGGCTTGAAGAAATACTGCGGCTAGCCGCAAAAGGGCAGTCTTTCGGCTTCGATTCCGGCCCTCTGCGGCTAGCCAACAAGTGCAGCAAGCGCGCCCCATTTCTCAAACGGCCCGCATAATCTCATCCCAGCAGGTCGTATATCGTGGCGAACGCCGGCCGAAGCGCGTCCTCCAAACGCCGCCACTCCGAAACAGGCTACAGCGCGCCGCATCCCGCCCATATTTGGCGTTGACTCGATCAATCGCAGCCATCAACCGCCCGTACCGTTCGTACCGTTCGTTTTCCCAGGGGCGAATTGATACTCGCTCGACCACCTTCAACCCGCCCAATGTGATGCCCGCGGGCCGACGCCGGAATCTAGTTCGAAAGATTTAGTCAAGCCGGAAAAGGTGAGATAGCGTAATTAAATTGCGCCAGAATAGCGCACATTGCGAAGCGAACTTCTTGAACTCTGAGAATGGCCAGCGGTCATCATGGATACGTTCGTCTGGATCGTTGCGGTGAAGGTCAAAGCCCAATGCGCATCTGGCAACCTCGACGCCGCCATGTATCAGGAGATCATGCCCAGACCGAATGTGTTGATATAAGGCGGGGAAGTCACACGCACGAAATCCAAGTCAATCGCTGCAGGCTTAGATTGGCGCTGAGTCGGAGGGTTTGCTGGGGGTTGCATATGTTAAATCGGGATTCTGATAATCCGGAGGGGCGTCTCAGCCGCAGAAAAGCGTTGCTGAGCTGCGAGATTTATATTTTTCGAAACCCCCTCTTGACAGAAACCCCCTAGGGGGATATTAATCCCGCCGTCGTATCAATCACCCGGCGCTCAAGTAGCGCTCTACAAAAATCGCGGATCAGGCGGTCACCGAAACGCCCACTCGATAGGCGAGAAGTAAGCGAGGTATTCGATGACAGTACGAAACTTTATTGATGAGGTAGTGGACAGACTGAAAGCGGTTGGACTGTCACCAGAAAACACCCAATTCTTCGTAAAAATCCCAGGACGAAGAGACGGGTATTGCGCGGGCACATGGGATCTTCATCCGTCCCCCAAGTACAAACCAGGGCCAATTTTGATAATGAATCCGCACGCCCCCGACCAAGCCGCACCGGACGAAGGGCGTCAGCAATCACTAGTAAATGCCCGCCAGGCATATCGGGCACTCATGAACTATGCCACCGGCGAGGATCATATCCTGACCCTGGGCGATCAGCAGCGAGAAGGGGTCGCCAGCCTGCTCGAAGAGTTCGACAGGCTCGACGCCAAGGAACGATTCCAGCGTGCGGCCGGGCAATTTGGAGAACGGGGAAAAGAGTACGGAAAGAAGGGCGGCAGGCCGGCGAAGAAGGCCTAAGAGCGAAACGGCCACGGGTAAGCGGTGAGCAGTGGCTTTTAGTCGCGATGGCGCGGCTAATACCAGACACTAGCACCATCCGCAGAATGCAAGTTTATCGTCGAGAGAAACATGAGCAACTCACCAAGAATTTGTTATCTATGTGGCCGTCCGCTAGCTCCCCCTTTGAGCCAGGATCATGTCCCGCCAAAGCAGTTCTATGCGAAGGACGTGCGAAAGCAACACAGACTAAATCTCCGCACAATCACCGTTCATCAGGAGTGCAATATCTCGTACCAGTTTGACGAAGACTATTTCGTCAACACCTTCGCTCCTTTTGCGATAGGCTCCTACTCGGGGAACGCGTTCCTGCGCGAGTTCGTCCAAAAGTTCCGCTCGGGAAAGAATCGTAGGCTTGTTTCCAAGGTACGTAAGGAGTTCGAGACCCGACCGAGCGGCCTTGTGTTGCCTCCTGGTTTGGTTGCGAAGCGGTTCGAAGGCGAACGAGTGCATCGTGTCGCCTGGAAAATTATCCGAGGTCTCTACTTCCACCACTTCAATGAGTTCTTGCCGGAGGACACTCCAAACGGTTTTCAGATCGTCCCACCTGACCAGCCGCCCCCGAAAGAATTCATTATCGGGCTACCAGACTATCCGGTACGCGGTCAGTATCCAGGAGTATTCGACTACAAGTTCGCCAAGTTCCCGGAATTGAACAACTTCAATTACTGGGCGATGCTCCTATGGGATCGAATAATCATGATCATGTACTTCCATGATCCATCGTGCGATTGCGATAAGTGTCTAGAAATGTAGCCGCGCTCGCCCGTGTAGGCGATAGCCATATAATAGATGGAAAAATCTTTTGCTCGAAATCTACATGACCGGCGCCCATCGCAACGGCGCGCGAAATTGCCCGCGAGTCCGCAACTCTGCTATAACGCCGCTGTTAGATGACAGCCAAACCTCGGCGGAGGCCAGTAATGGAAGATCAAAAGAAAGACTTCTTCATCAGCTATACCGGAAAAGACCGCCAATGGGCCGAATGGATCGCCTGGCAGTTGGAAGAGACAGGATATTCGGTCGTCATCCAGGCTTGGGATTTCCGTCCCGGCGGCAACTTCGTGCTCGATATGCAGAAGGCGGCTGAAGCTGAGCGCACCATCGCCGTTCTGTCGCCCGATTATCTTCAAAAACCTTTCCCGCAAGCCGAATGGGCCGCCGCATTCGCCGAAGACCCGACTGGCGAGGCTAAAAAGCTGCTGCCGGTGCGCGTAGTCGAATGCTCGCCGAAAGGTTTGCTCGCGCCGATAGTCTATATTGACTTGGTCAACAGGAACGAAACGGAAGCGAAGGACGAACTGCTCAAAGGCGTCAATCATAGCCGCATCAAACCCGAGACCGCGCCTCGCTTCCCGCTCTCGCAGCCGTCGCATCGAGTAATCGCCGACCAGCCGCGGTTCCCCGGCGCGTTGCCCGCCGTCTGGAACATCCCCTTCCGCCGCAATCCGCATTTCACCGGACGCGACGAGTTGATCACCGAAATCGAGGAGGCGCTGGCGAAGGGAGAGGTCGCCGCGCTGACTCAGCCCCAAGCCATCACGGGATTGGGTGGCGTGGGCAAGACCCAGCTTGCGGTCGAATACGCCTATCGCCATGCGGCGGATTACGACATCGTCTGGTGGGTGAGATCGGAAGAGCCGATCACGATGGCAAAGGATTTCGCCGCTCTGGGTTCTGAACTGACTCCTCCCGTCGAAATAGTTATGGCCACCGAGTTTGCCGCTCTGGGTTCTGAATTGACTCCTCCCGTCGAGATCCTCAACCGCAACGTCGAGGCGGTCAAACGGCGGTTGGAAAGGATGTCGCGCCGGGAAGCGAGATGGCTGCTCATCTTGGACAACGCGACTGACGTGGCGTCCGCCGGCAAACTCCTGCCGCGAAATTCCAACGGACACATCCTGATCACTTCGCGTGACCAGAACTGGCGCGGCGTGGCTCAGCCACTCTCCGTCCTCCCGCTTGCCCGTGAGGACGCGATCAAATTCCTGCTCGAAAGAACCGGCCAATCGAATCACGAAGCCGCGAACGATCTGGCGGATGAGCTTGGTGACCTGCCGCTGGCGCTGGAACAGGCCGGAGCCTACATCGAAACCACTGGCAAACCGATCGCCGATTACCTGCGCCTGTTCCGTAGCAAACAGCGGGAGATGATCGCGCGCGGACAGCCCGCGACGGATTACGAAGCGACCGTCGCCACCACGTGGAATATTTCGTTTCAATCGCTGCGCGACGAATCGCCCGCCGCGGCCAATCTGCTCAACCTCTTCGCCTTCTTCGCGCCCGAAGGGATTCGCCGCGAGTGGATCGTCGCTGGCGCAGGGAGTCTGCCCGAAACGCTCGCGGTGGCAGTGGCCGACGAATTGGCGTTCGACGACATCGCAGCCGCTTTACGCCATTACTCGCTGGTCGAAGTGAGCGCCGAGCGGAACAGCTTCACAGTCCACCGCCTGGTGCAGGCCGTGTCGTGCAGTCGAATGACCGATGATGAAAGCGCGAAGTGGACGGAAGCTGCGGCGCGATTGGTGAACAACGCGTTTCCAGGCGGCGATATTACCCAACAACCGGAAACCTGGCCGTCATGCGGCGAATTGCTGCTTCACGCGTTGTCTGTCACGGAGCAGGCCGAAGCGTTCAAGGTTGCGAACGAGCAGACCGCGACATTGCTGAATCAGCTTGGACTGTATTTACGGGTTTTTGCACGATATGCGGAAGCGAAAGGGCTCTTAGAGCGCGCTCTGGCTATTGACGAGGCCTCTTTCGGCCCGGACCACCCGAACGTGGCGAATCGCGTCAACAATCTCGCCGGCGTGCTCAAGGATTTGGGCGATCTCGCCCAGGCCCGCAAGCTCTACGAGCGCGCGCTTGCAATCTTCCGCAAATTCCTCGGAGACGACCATCCGAACACCCGAACCGTCCGAGAGAATCTGGAGACGCTGATCGAGGAGATGAGCGGCGAAGGATGAATGATCGATACGCTCTCACCAACGTCGACGCCGCAGAGGAGCGCCGAGAGATGATCGCGAACTACTCCTGATCTGCGGAGGGCGTCGCAAATTTTGCAAACCTCTATGCGAGCCCGTCCCAGAAACTTCCGAACTCGCCCACCTCTTCCTCCTCGATCTTCCGCCGCTCTTCCGCGATCGCCATCAGCCGCCGATGCCGTTCGTAACGTTCGTTTTCCCACGGTTGCATTGGTATCTGATCGGCAACTCCAACCCGCCCAACATGACGCCCGAGCCGCGCAGTGACTTGCGGCGTGATGGCGATGATGTCCGCGTCGCCGAGCGTCGAGAGCGAAATCGAATCGGTAATGAGTCCATAGCGATTGAGAATATGCGGCCTTCCGTGCCGAGGGAAAGTGACCGCCGCCGTCGCCTTGTGCTACGATCCCGCCGTTTTCAGCACCGTTTCAGAATTGGCCTCGGCAGGAGGGCTTATGACTTCAGCTCATATCTTCATTTCTCACGCGAGCAAGGATGACGATTTCGTCAAGGAACTGCGCAGAGCGCTCGAAGGCCTCCGATTGTCGGTCTGGGTTGATTCACGCAACCTGCGAGGGAGCGATCAACTCTGGCCGGAACTGTCTCGATCCATCGCCGAGGCCCGGCATTTCATCGTTGTGTTCAGCCAGGATTCGATGGCTTCCGGTTGGGTGCATCGTGAATTGCAATATGCTTTGGAGATTGAAAGGCAACGGCTGACTGACGGTTTCCGCGTCATCCCGCTGTTGCTCGATGATTTCCCGCAAGGAAATCTCAACTGGGTCTTCAAGTCGGAGCGCATCTTCATCCGCCTCAGCTCGCAGCCAGGCGGAGTCAGCGAGGCCTTGCCGCAAATACTGGCCGCGCTCGGAGAACGCTTGCCCACCGACTATCAACCTCAACAAACATCGCCACAAAAGCCGGTTGAAGAATTGCTCGTCGAACTGAGCGATCCCAAAGTCGAGATTATTGACGGCAAGCGCCGGGCCTCGGCCACGGCGATGCAGGTTTATGAACCGGCGGACGAGACGGCGCGCAATGTCGAAAGCAGACGCTTCAGCTTCACCGCGCCTCTCGGACCCATTGAGGCTGACGATCTGCGCTGGTATCTGGAAGAGTTCTTCCGCTGGCCGGTCGGCGTGTTCAAAGAGCGAGCTGACGGCATAGCCGCGCGATTGCCGGATTGGGGCAAGCTGCTTTTTGATGCGGTGGCAAAGACCGATTCGGCGAAGGAGGCATTGAACGCCTGGCGCAACGCTGGAGATGGCGCGGATCGGCGCTTTTCGGTGATGGTGGACAGCGAATTACCCGATGGCGCGAGCGCGGAAGATCAGGCGGCGGCCTACGAAGCCGCGAGCATGCTGTTGTCTCTGCCGTGGGAACTGCTGCACGACGGGCGCGGGTTTCTCTTTCACGGCAAGAATCCAGTGCGCGTGCGCCGCCGCTTGCCAAATCGCAATCCTCAGAAAAGCGTCACGCGAAAATTGCCGATTCGCATCTTGCTGGTTAGCCCGCGCCCGGAAGAAAAAGGCGTCGCATATCTCGACCATCGCATCAGCGCGAAGCCATTGGTCGAAGCCGTCGAGGCTTTGGGTGAGTTGGCGAAGCTGACCATCCTGTCGCCGCCGACCTTCGCCGCGTTGCAGGCCGAATTGACGCGCGCCGCCGATGCTGGGCAGTCTTACGACGTTGTGCATTTCGACGGGCACGGCGTGTATGACCGCAAAGTCGGCCTGGGCGCATTGTGCTTTGAGGACCCGAAGGACGCGGATAAGTTGGAAGACCGGGCTATGGAGTTGGTTTACGCCAAAAAGCTTGCCGAAGTGATGCGCGATCATCGCATCCCGCTGGTCTTCCTCGAAGCCTGCCAGAGCGCGCAGACTGAAGAGAACCCCAGCGCTTCGGTCGCCGCCAGTTTGCTCAACGAAGGCGTCACGTCGGTTGTGGCGATGAGCCACAACGTGCTGGTCGAGACCGCGCATCGTTTCGTCCGGACGTTTTACGGCGAACTGGCCAGAGGCGCGCGCATCGGCTCGGCGACGCTGGCCGGGCAGCGGGCGCTGCAAACCGACACTTACCGCGGCAAGATCATGGGCGCGGGCGATCTGCGTTTGCAGGATTGGTTCGTGCCGGTGCTCTATCAGGAGGCGCAAGACCCGCGCCTGGTCTCGCTGCTGCCTTCGGAGCAAACGCGCCAGCTTCTGGAAACGCAGCGCCGGCTGAGCCTTGGCCGTTTGCCCTCGCCGCCGCCGCACACCTTCATCGGACGCAGTCGCGAGTTGCTCAAGCTGGAACGGTTGCTGATGAAAGAGACCCCGGCGGAACTCCGCTACGCCATCGTGCGCGGCGTGGGCGGGCAAGGCAAAACGACGCTGGCCGTCGAGGCGGCGCGCTGGTTCGTGCGCACGGGGCGATTCCGGCGCGCGGCCTTTGTCAGCCTGGAACATTACACCGATGCGCGCGGCGTACTGGATAGCTTGGGCAAGCAACTACTGCCTGAGGCCCTCAACTGGTCGGTCGCGCATTTTCCCGACTTGCGGCAGGCGCTCCAACCTGTCGAACGCGCTCTCAACGACCACCCAACGATCATCGTATTGGACAATCTGGAGAGCATTCTCCCTTACACAAAGTCCCACGAAGATACACGAATAGATGAAGATGGCCTCAGTGTTTCTTCGCGTGACCATGTGGATGTAATCTTCGCGCTTTGCCAATCGCTGATGCAAGCCGATGAGCGGACGCGCCTGCTCTTCACCACTCGTGAGCCATTGCCGGAGCCATTCAATCTCCGCCATTGTGAGATTACGATCGGCGCGCTCAGCCGCGAGGACGCCATTGAGCTGGTCGGCGAGGTGATGCGGCAGGAAGGCTTGACGCCGAAACACGACGACGTGGGCAATACGCCGCAGGAGATCATTGATCTGGTCGAAACGGTCAACCGTCACGCCCGAGCGCTCACGCTGATGGCGCGCGAAATCAGCCGCGGCGGCGTGCGCGCGACGACCGGCGACCTGCGCCGGTTGATGGGCGAACTGCACGCTAAACATCCCGACGACCGCGAAAATTCGCTCTATGCCAGCGTCGAACTGTCGCTACGCCGGTTGCCAGCGGAACAGCGCGAAAAGTTGTACGCGCTGAGCATATTTCACGGCGGAGCGTATCTCCCCGTTGTGGGATTGATGATGGATCAGGATTTCACCGCAGCAGAGAGACTGGCCGCCGCATTGATCGAAGTGGGGCTGGCTGAAATGATGGACTACGGCCACCTGCGGCTCGATCCGGCGCTCCCCAATTACTTGCTGGGTCAACTGAGCGCGACGGAACAGGAGCAGATCCGGTCGAGCTGGGTGGAAGGCATGCGAGGACTGGTAGGTTTTCTGAATAAGCAGCAGTTTCAGAACGCGCAACTCGCAGCGCAATTAACATTGCTGGAACTGCCCAATCTGCTTGCGCTTCTCGAGTGGGCGCAGGGCGCATTGACGCCGGAAGAGGTGGTTGGTCTGGCCGGAACGTTGGAATCGCTGCTGGCCCACTTGGGCCGTCCGCAGGCGCTAGCGCAGGCGACACGCGCGCGCGAACAGGCTGCCCGAGCGTTAGGTGCCTGGAGCCACGCTCAGTTCGTGTCGTTGCGACAAGGCGTTGAGCTTATGCTGGAGCAGGGCCGATTGCCAGAGACGAAAGCCGCCGCCGAACAACTGCTCGATCGTGCGCTGGCTGGCGGCGAAGCCGCTTATGCGGAAGCGGCCTATGATATTGCACTAGCGTATTTCCTTTTGGGAAGAGCGTTGCTGGAAATCGGAGCCACCGAAGCCGCGCTGGCGCCGCTTAGTGAAGCGCAGCGGCGTTTTCAGGCGCTTGCCGCTGCGGGCAATACCGATGCCGAACGCATGGCCTCCGTCGCGATCATCGAAGCTGCAGAATGCGCGCGTGATTTAGGGCGCTACGACGAAGCGGCTGCCGCTTTTGAAGAAGGCATCCGGCGCATTGAGAAACTCGGTGATCGCAGAGGGGCAGCCGTCAGTAAGGGACAACTCGGCACGGTTCACCTGCTGCAAAAACGCTACGATAAGGCGCTGGAAAGATACCGGGAAGCCCTCGAGATTTTAGAGTCGCTAGGTGAGCCGGGCAGCGTCGCCGCCGTCTGGCATCAGATTGGTATGGCGCATCGTCACGCCGGGCAGTTCGAGCAGGCCGAGCAGGCGTACCGGCAATCCTTGGTGATTAAGGTGCAACAGCAAGACCTCGCGGGCGAAGCTCTCAGCTTGAGTGAATTGGGCAACCTTTATGGTCAGATTGGACGGCTGGAGGATGCGGCGACCTTTTGCCGGCAGGCGGCAGATATTTGTGCACGATTGCAGGACCAGCGGAATGAAGGACTCACCCGCGGCAATCTGGCCTATTTCCTTATTAAGCTGAGACGTTACGACGAAGCGCGCCGCGAGCTGCGCCGGACGTTTGAGTGTATCCAGCCCTTCGGTCACGCAGCCGAACCCTGGAAGGCTTGGGACCTCCTGCACGACCTGGAGCTGGCCAACGGCGACGCCCAGGCAGCTGAAGCGGCGCGCGGGCAGGCCATCGCCAGTTACATGGCCTACCGGCGCGCGGGCGGCGAGAGCCAATCCATGGTGGCAGAACTTTTCGCACTGGTCTTCCAGGCCATTCAGCAGGGCGCAACGACAGAAGTAGAACAAGCCCTAGATGAATCGTCGAAAGGGGATGTCCCGGCTTGGCTCCAACGCCTGCTGACCAAACTACAAGCCATCCTGCGTGGCGAACTCGACCCGGCGCTCGCGGCTGATCCGAATCTGGACTATCTCAATGCGGCGGAACTGCAACTGCTGTTGGAAGGACTGGGCGCGAAGTGAAAAGTGGTGCCAGATGTCGAGTAGGCTGCTTAATCTTTTAGCTCTCTCCCTTTCCGCTGTTTACAGTATTCAGTTGCTGTCCGCCGTCCGCCGCGATATTTACCTGCTGAGGATTATTGATAGTGATCGGCGTTGAGTAGCGCCTCAAATCGCGCAACTGTCGCAGCGTTCGCAGGAACAGCCGGTTGTACCGATCCATCATCTGCATCACGTGCTGAATGGCCTTCTGTTCGCCTACGCGCGGTTGTTGGAGGGTTCGATTGGCGCGGAGTCGCCGAGCTTGCAGGCCGTCGCGCTCCAGATTTTTGGTTTAAACGCCCGCCATTGCGTTTTCGATTGATACCCCCTACGCATCGGCTCTCGCCCGAAACGCGCAAGGAAGGCGGCAAAGCGCGAAGAAGCGGTCTGTCTCTCGCGAGGATGTCGCAAATTTTGCAAAACGCGGCGACGGGGAATCCTCGCCCCTGTGTCTCACTATTTCTCACATGGAACGCGCCTGCGGGGACGACCGCCCGCCGGCGACATCAGGCCGTCGCGTCCGCGGCGTTGAGCCACGCTGTCAATTGATCCGTCCGGAAATACAGCCCGGCCCTTTGAACCAGGTCGCCGCGCTCGACAGCTTCGACCAAAAGCCCGGCCAGTTTTGAGGCGCGATCGGCGTTGAACTCTGCCAAGAATGCGGCTTGCAGATTTGCCGGCGCAATCCACAAGCATCGCTCCCACTGGCGCAAAAAGTCTTGATATTCCTGCTCGACTGGCGGCGCGCTTTCGGCCTCGGTCGTACCTTCGACGACCTGGTCGTCGTCATCTTTCAGAGATCGTAAAGCGTTCCGCGATGTTACGGTATGAGCTCCGGCCGAATCCGCGACAGCCTGGCAGTCGTCTTCGATGGAGCGCATGTGAGCCTGAGAATGTCTCGAAAGGCTGTCCTTGCTCACGCCGTACTGATGGCCGATGGAGCGCAACGAACGCTCCCATGATCCTGACAGTTCGGCCTCGATCGCCTCGCGCTGAGGATGTTTGCAAATTTTGCAATGCTATTGAAATCCGCTCTAATTCAAGTTGATTGACGCTCTCCACGTAAAACCGTCAAGCTTACGTGGGAAGCGTCAAGAATATTCCTAATACGCTGTTGACTGCTTCTGCCAGCGTGGAGCTTCTGCCCGTGTTGCATGCGTTTGTATCTGAGCGCGGAGAGCGTGGCCTTTATCTCGTCGCTGTTCGAGATGGCGACCCCCAGATCACCGGGCGTGACCCAGGCCTGCACTGCTGTGAGCGCGTCCGGCGCTAGCCAGTAATAGGCTGATGAGCCGGTGCTTGAAGACACTGCTGAGATATAGCCAGCAACGTATTCCGGCTTGCCTAATTGAAGATCGCAACTCACTTTGTCACTTGTTCTCGCGCCCAATCCAACCAATCGTAGAGCGTTTTGCGGCGCATTCCCAGCCGATGAGCCACCGCCGAATGACTTCCCAGATGGGCCCGCTCTTGTTCATAAACCGCTAGCGCCATCCGGTAAATGTATTCCATAAGCGTTTCACCGTCGCGCAGCGCGGGGAAGCAGCCGCCGGCGCCTGGCGCGAGCGCAGGCTTTCGCTCAGCTTCTAACTCGCGGCGCGCCTGGTCTGCCGTAATTATCCGTTCGCCACCGGCTTTGGTGTGACTTCACCCAAAAGATGGCGTCGGGTGGAACCAAAAGATGGCGCGCCCTCCACGGGGAAGCAACAACTTGCGAGGCGCTTGCGGAGGCTTGGGTAGAAGCATGAAATGGCGGCCAGTGGAAACTGGAAGCAAAATGTGGCGCGCAGAAGAAAAATTATCAAGAGGACCATCAAATCACTTCCATAACGCCCCCACACCCTGCAATCACCTCGGCGCTTTACGTTCCATCATTACCAACTCAATTCCCAACTGACATCGCTATTTCCGAAGTCTGACGCGCAAGTGGTCGCGTCAGGCGTCTCATTGTATGTTTCCTGCCCGGGGAGTTTGTGGATGCTTGACGATCAACAATTGCAGGATTGGCGCCAGAGGCTTGGCCTCAGCGAGCAGGCCGGGCAAGTGATCCGACAGGTCAGATCTTCTGATCCCGCACGGCGCGTGCAGGGCCGTCGCGGCAACGTGCGCGGTTGTTTCCCCAGCCGCAAGATGGGGCACACCATTCAATATGAAAGCCTTACCAATGAACTGTCGGCCATCTACCTGATGGAATATCACGAAGAGGATTTGTGGGAGTATTGGGATCAGCCGCCTCCCTTCACTCTGCGATACAAAACCAAAGTCGGCGCCAATCACGGCCATACACATACGCCAGACTTCTTTGTTCTCCGGCGTGACAGCGCCGGATGGGAAGAATGGAAAATGGAGGGCGAACTGCCGGCGCTGGCCGAGAAAATGCCGGCTCGATATGTGCGCAGTGAAAACGAAGGATGGCATTGTCCGCCGGGTGATGAGTATGCCCGCCAGTTTGGTTTCTACTATCGCCTCCGTACTTCGGCAGAGATCAACTGGTCGCTGCAGCGGAATCTGCGGTTCCTGGAAGATTACCTGCGCGCCGACGATCAACGGCGATTGATCAGCGAGCCTGCCAGACTTTCAGTGACTTCGCTCTTGACCGCTCATCCCGGAATGACGCTGAGCGAATTGTCGGGCGCTGCCAGGGCGACGGTTGATGAAATCTATCTGCTGCTGGTCACCAATCAGATCTTTATAGATTTATGCGCGGCTCCGATGGTCGATCCTGATCACGTCTACGTTTTTCTCGATCAAGAAACGGCCTTCGCCTATTCCCAGATCGCCAGGCTTCGCCCTCCATCGCCGGCCGATGGAATGACGACATTTGAATATGCTGCGGGAATGGAATTGTCCTGGGACGGCAGGCAGTGGCGAGTCATCAATCTCGGCCAAAGCAAAGTCAGCCTGTTGGATGATCAAGATGGCTGTCGAGAATTGCCGCTGAGCGTCTTTGATGAACTCGTGAAGCGAGGCAGCCTGAGAATCCTTACTCCGGTTCCATCACTCTCCGGGCGGGAGAAGGCTTCAGAGATTATCGGGCAAGCCGGCCCAGAAGCGCTGCGTGAAGCTACGCGTCGCTATCGATTGATTGAGCCTTTTTTGAACGGCTCCCGGGGCCCAGATCAACCGCTCCCTGCGCGCACTCGCCAACGCTGGATGCTGCAGTTCCGCACTGCCCAGGCGACGCACGGCGTCGGATTTCTCGGGCTATTACCCGGAACCAGAGGCAACACCAAGCCCAGACTGCCAGAAAATGCGCGTGCGTTGATGAATAAATGTATTGAAGACAATTACGAGACGCTCAAGCAGAAGGGTAAATTCGCGGTCTATGGTCAGTATCTGATGGAATGTGAATGCCAAGGTATTCAGGCGGCAAGCTATAAAACCTTCGCTGCGGAGATTAATCGTCGCCCAAAGTTTGAACAGACTCTTAAACGCCAAGGGACAAGGGCGGCTTACTCGCATGAACCATTTTATTACGAGTTGAGCCCAACAGTTCCTCGTCATGGTGATCGCCCGTTCGAGATCGCGCACGTTGATCATACCGAGTTGGATGTCGAGCTGATCTGCGCCGAACCACGCCGCAACCTCGGACGCCCCTGGGCGACATTTTTGACTGACGCTTTCTCACGACGCCTGCTGGCCGTGCTTCTGTTGTATGACCCGCCGAGTTACCGCACCGACATGATGATCCTGCGCGAGTGCGTGCGCCGGCGCCATCGTTTCCCGCAAACCATCGTCGTGGACGGGGGGAAGGACTTCCATTCGCTCTATTTTGACGCGCTACTGGCGGCGCAGGAATGCACGAAGCGGATCAGGCCCGCTGGCAAATCACGATTCGGCTCGGTCATCGAGCGGCTCTTCGGCGTTTCCAATCAACAATTCGTCCACAACCTGCAAGGCAACACGCAGATCACGAAAAACGTCCGGCAAGTGACCAGATCAGTCGCGCCAGCAACACAAGCAATCTGGACGCTGCCCTTGCTCTACGAGCAGCTTTGCGAATGGGCATATGAAGTTTATGACACGAGCCTTCACACAAGATTGGAACAGAGCCCGCGCGCGGCATTCGAGAGTGGAATGCAAATGGCGGGAGATCGCTTGCACCGGATGCTCCGGTATGACGAGGCCTTCCGGCTGCTCACCTTGCCGACCACCCGCCGTGGCGTGGCCAGGGTGATTCCCAATAACGGCGTCAAAATCAACAATCGGTATTACTGGGCGAACGCCTTTCGGGATGCCGAATTGGGAGATATGAGTGTCCCGGTGCGTTACGATCCGTATGACGCCGGGCAAGCTTACGCATTTGTCAAAGGGATCTGGGTGAGATGCCACTCGGAGCATTATCACCTGTTCCAGGGCCGAACCGAACGAGAAATCAAGCTGGCGAGCAGCGAATTGCGGAAGCGACAGAGCCGCGGCGGCGGCGTCTTCAATGCCTCGGCGAAAAAACTGGCTGCCTTCCTCTCCAGCGTGGAAGCGCAAGAGACACTTCTGGCGCAACGGTTGCGGGACCTTGAGACGAAGAAAGTATTGTCTGCAATTGACGGCGAGAACTTTCTCTCGCGCGACCCGCACTCAGCCGCCACAAGCGCCGCAGATTCTTTTCCGGCTGACTCTGAACAACCGCCGCCCGCGATGATTCAACTCGACGAACCTGAACTCTACTCCGATTATTGACAATGGCCGCCAAATCAAAACCGACACAAACAGCACCCGAGCTCTTGACCAATTTCAAGCAGTACACCATGGCGCATCCAAAACTGAAGAGCATGCACGAGCAAGTTCTGCAGGCGATTCGCGAACCCGCAGGCTCGTCGTTGCTCTTCATCCTGGGTCCGACGGGGGTCGGCAAGACCACGCTCATTTCCCGGCTAATGCGACAGGTTACTCTCGATCTGCTGCCGGAGCTTGAGCAAGATCGGGAACGAATAGCCGTCGCCGGGATCGAGGCCGAGGCGCCGCCACAGGGCAACTACGATTTCAAGCAACATTTCAAGCGCTCATTGAAGGCGCTCAATGAAATTCTGATTGATTACAGGTTCGATTTGAGTTGGCAGGTTCCTGAAGCCCGGCGAAACGGAAGCATCATCATTCACGCCAGGACCACCGCCGGAGCTTTGCGCGGATCCTTGGAAGACTCCCTTAAACGCCGACGTCCGGCGGCTTTCTTTATTGACGAAGCGCATCACCTGGGCAAAGTCTCCGGTGGGCGGAAGTTTCAGGATCATCTCGACGTTATCAAATCATTGGCCAATACCGCTGAAATCTTGCACATTCTGGTCGGTACCTACGAGCTTCAACTTCTACTCAACCTCAGTGATCAGTTGAGCCGCCGAAGTCGTACCTTCCATTTTGAGCGTTACAAGTCCGGCCAGGCGTCCGACGTGAGTGCTTTTCAAAATGTCATCTGGAATTTTCAACACCGGTTGCCATTCTGTGAGCAGATGGATTTGCGTGAGCACGGCGAATACCTGATGGAGCGCAGCCTGGGGTGTGTAGGTATTCTCAAAGGCTGGTTCGTCAGAGCCGCTGGCGCGGCGTTGGACAAGGAGGCCAGAGCTTTGACAATCGACCATCTGAAAAAACATGAGCCGACCGTCGCTGAATGGCGCAGCATTGCGACCTGTTTGTTGGAGGGGGAAGAGTCCTTACGAGAATCCGAGGCTGAGATCGAGAGTCTGCGGTTACGGCTGCAGCAGCGCGTTCCGGTCGCCAAAGTGAATCGAGAAGAGCCGGAGAGCAATGGCCGGTATAGAAGACATCCTGGCGAGCGCCGTCCGCGACGTGATCCGGTTGGGAAAAAGTTGAATGCCGAAGACAGACGATAAACACAATCGGCCTGAGAGCTATGAGCACTGGGACTTGAATTTACCCGAGCTACCGGCGCGCAGTGTTTTATATCAGATCCGTCCGATTGGAATCGGAACGGCGGAGACCGAAAGTCTGGCTAGTTATCTGGCGCGCCTGGCGAATGCGCATCACACGCGGACTATAGATTTCACAATGCGGTATCTCTTCCCGATGACGAAGATCGTGCAGCCAGGCTTATCATCGGCAAATGGAGTGAGTGTTGTCGCCAACGAGTTGGTTGACGTTATTGAACAGCTCACATTGGGCGTCGGGATCAGGCCGATCACTTTCGCCCTGTGGGCTAATGTCATTCAACATGCGAAGTTGCTGAAAGATTCTCGCGCCTGGTGTGCAGAGTGTTATGCCGACCAAGCCGCTGCGGGAGGCCCGATCTACGATCATTTACGATGGGCGGTAGGGCCGGTGAAAATCTGTTCGCGACACAATTGCGCATTAACGGAGAGATGCCCTACTTGCAGAAAGCGAATCCCGGCGGCCCTGCGCTCTTATCTTCCCGGCTTTTGCCTATACTGTCATTCCTGGATGGGGAAACAGGACACAAAATCGGCATCGAGTGCGATGGAAGGAGTGAGCGATGACCGGACCTATGAACTATGGGCGGCCGAGCAGATCGGAAATGTAATCGCCGCCTCTCCGACGTTGCCTGCAGCGCCGACAACACACCATCTGATCCTGGCTGTGAGCCACTGCTGTAATCTAGTAGCGGAAGGTAATCGTAATCTGCTTGCGCATGCGCTTGATATCTCAGAGACAACGCTCGGCCAGATACGAGGAGGTAATGCCGCTCCGTCTATCAAGACACTGGTAAGACTCAGTTATCTGACCAAAATTCCACTCTTCAAGTTGTTAACGGACTCCGACTACGTGTTGGATTATCTCTCAAAATATCCAGTCGAAATCATAGATCGTCCAACAAAGCGAGCTCTCTATTCTCGCCGTTATCATCCAGTCGGTTGTCAGAGGCTGCGTGAGCGAGTGGAGGCCGCATTAACTGAGATTCCGCCTCAGTCGTTGGCCGAAGTTGCACGGCGTGTGGGATATAAACACTCATCCTCTTTGCGAGAGAAATTCCCGGAGTTGAGTAAACAGATTGTTAATAACTACAATTCGTCTGAAAGGTATTTTGAAGTCCGAAGATCGCAATTGGAGGCGGCGCGCAGCCACCCTCCGGACAGGGAGAATCAAAGAAAGTTGCTCGAGCAAGAACTGGGTCAATCGTGTCCCGCAACCTTGGAAGAGATCAGCCGTAAACTGGGGTACTCCAGTCAGCCCGGCGCAAGAAAGATCTTTCCCGAACTCTACCGTGCCTTGGCAGAAAAACGATGCCGGTATAAAGCGAGGCAGTTAGCAGAGTGTTTAAGCCGTTGCCGGCAGGTGTTAACGGCCGCGCTAGCGGAAGAACCGCCTCCGACGCTGCATTCAGTGATGGTGCAACTGGGGCTGGGTTACCCATTTTTGAAGTACCATTTTCCGCGGGAGTGCCGCGAAATCTCAGCCCGACGCTTGCGGTATCAAAAAATGAGACTTGCCGAGGCAGGAAACCGTTTACGGCAAGCGCTCCTGGAAAATCCCCCGCGATCTTTTAGGCAAATTTCTAACGAGATCGCTAACGAGATCGGCGTCGCACACCCAGTACTCAGACGGCACTACCCGGAACGGGTCCTTTCTGTTGTGAGCAGGTTCAAAGACTACAAACAAGGCTTTGCAATAGAGGAGAAAGTGTCTCGTCCGGACGAAGATTTGCTGGGAGCATAACTTGGCGTTCACGAAGTAGAAGTGTGTGCGGCGGATTCTGCTGAGTCTATCCACTCGACGGCTCGCTTGACGATATCCGCATGACAAGGATTCGGGGCGCACCAGCAAAGCAGCACAATATCGCCATGCGCCGCCAGCTGCGCGACCTGTCTCAGCTCGAGATAGACCTCATTTTTGAGATTGATCTGTTCCCACAACCAACGACGATATTTGACGAGCGCTTCTTCTCGCGTGACGTCCCGACCGATTTTAAACGGATTGCCGAGCGCGCTGCCCGGCTGGCCCGGCATCTCGCGCCCGATATATATTCCTTTGCCTCGATATGTCTTTTTATTTTCTATCGCGATCATAAATTCCTCCCTTCGTTGCTTACCAGCAGCCAAATCTCCGATCGGCGAAACAAGACGGAAAGTCGAACTGGGTAATGGCAAAAGCCCGATCTGCTGACCGGGCTTTCCTTTCACAGACTGCCAATCATTCTTTTTTATTCGGGCTGGTCATTGCCAAGGATTACTGTCACAAGACTCATAAATAGTCGTTTTCGGCCACATAACTTGTCGCATAAGCAACACTCGTGTCCACTAAAGTGAGACCATCTCACCCTCATGTCCGTCAAACCCCGACCACCTCAACAACCCCGTTGATGAGCAAGCTGTGAATTAACGCGCAAGATATGAGTAATCAGACGTTCTCTTGTTGTCGCGTTCGATTCAATTCCCAATCAGTGGCCGAGCATTCGATTATCGATTAACAAAGGAAGCGAGAGCCGAAAACCATGATTACTACGAGATCTCTACTCACCGCCTTTTTACTGGCGCCTCTGTGTGCGTTGACCGCAATGGCGCAAGCCAAGCCAAATTTCACTGGGAAATGGAATCTGAACCAGCAAAAGAGCAAGAGTTCAGATAGCATCACCATCGAGTTCAATCAAAAAGATAACAATCTCACCGAAGCCTTCAATGCCGGACAGGGTGGCGAGTTCGAAGCCAAATACACCATCGATGGCAAAGAAAGTGAAATCCCGACCAGCGACGCGACGATCAAAGCCACCGCTAAATGGGATAGCGATGCGCTCGTCATTGACTTTAGAGGGCCTGAGGAGGGCCGGTATTTTGTCCGCAAGCTAACGCTCTCAGCCGACGGCAAGACGATGACCATCAACCTCAAGCACAGCCTGCCTAATGGCGGAATGGCCGAGAAGATCTGGGTTTTTGAAAAGCAATGATCTCAGTTTTCCTGGCGCTTTTTTTAATACGACCGTTGAGGGGCATAGGCTGGAGTTGATCGACGAGCGCCGAGGTTCCCGCTCGCGCGGCCAGTACCTTGATGACCTGCTCCAGGGGCGAGAGCCGCAGCCAGAAGCCGCTCCATCTGCAGCCAATAGCTGACATCTAAAGGAGGAAAAATGGCGACACTCTGGCAAGACCTGCGCTACGGCGCGCGAATGTTGTTGAAAAATCCCGGCTTCACGTTGATTGCCGTCGCCACGCTCAGTTTGGGCATCGGCGCAAACACAGCGATCTTCAGCGTCGCGAATGCGATTCTCCTCCGCCCATTACCCTACCCACACCCGGAGCGCGTGGTTACTGTCTGGGGCGCAAATCCGAAGCTCAACCTTGGCCTGGACAAAATTCCCAATTCGCCCGGGCAGTTTATTGACTATCGGGACCAGAGCGACGTATTCGACCACATTGCCGCCATCGACACGGGTGATTTGAACCTGGAGGGCAAGGGTGAGCCAGAAAAACTCGGGACCACACTAGTGACGGCGGATTTCTTTGCCGTCCTAGGCGTCGAACCCGCACTCGGCCGGACCTTCCTGCAAGAGGAGGACCAACCGGGACATAACCGGGTGGTAATTTTGAGTCACAGTTTGTGGCGCCGCCGCTTCGGCGGTGATCCCGCCATCATTGGGCAGGCGATTACACTTAGCGGCGCCAGCTACATTGTCATCGGGGTCATGCCGCCAGGCTTCCACTATCCGCACGGTACAGATCTCCCAGCACTGTTGCGATTCCCCGCCCAGACCGATGTCTGGGCGCCAGTAGCGTTCACCCCGCAGCAGATCAATATGCGTTTCAATTGGGAATATCCCGTCATTGCCCGGCTCAGGCCCGACACCACCTTGCGACAGGCCCGGACGCAGCTCAGCAACATTGCTGCGAGAAACAGGGGACAGTACCGCCAGACCGACGCCAACTTCGACGTCATCATCGTGCCGATGCAAGATCAGATCGTCGGCGATTTCAAATCCGCCCTGCTGATCCTACTCGGGGCGGCGGGCTTCGTGTTACTGATCGCCTGCGCCAACGTCGCCAGTCTTCTGCTGGCCTGGGCGGTCGACCGACAAAAGGAGATCGCTATCCGTATCTCGCTTGGGGCACGCCAGCCGCGTATCATTCGGCAACTGCTGACGGAAAGCGCCCTGCTCTCACTGATAGGGGGTGTCCTTGGGTTCGTCCTGGCCTTCTGGGGAGCGAAGGTGATCGTCGCCCTGGCGCCGGAAAATCTCCCGCGCGTCAAGGAGGTCAGCGCCGACCTGCGTGTGGTTTCCTTCACCCTAATCGCAGCCTTGCTGACTGGGATGATATGCGGGCTCATCCCCGCATATCAGGCGTCAAAGCCCAACCTCTATGATTCATTGAAGGAGGGGACGCGAGGAGTGAGCCGACGGCGTCACTACATACACGAGGCATTGGTCACGGCCGAGGTGGCCTTGGCGTTAGCGCTGCTGATCGGCGCCGGTTTGATGATCCGGAGTATCATCAGGCTTTATCAAGTTGACGCCGGGTTCGATCCGAATCACGTGCTGACCGCGCAACTGAGCTTGCCCACTGCGCGCTACCCGAAGGTCGAGCAAAGGATGGCCTTTTACCAGCAGGTGGTCGCGCGGCTCAAGGCGCTACCTGGAGTCGCCTCGGTTGCAGGTACTTCCGCCATCCCACTGTCGGGGGTGGAAATTGGCGCGGGTGTGCTGATTGAGGGCCGGCCCCAGGCGGACTCGATGGACAAGCTGCCCCTATCTAAGGTCGAGGCGGTGACTGTCGACTATTTCAGAACGTTGGGAATTTTATTAATCCAGGGGCGAGGGTTCACCGAACAAGACAATAAGGACGCCCCTGCCGTCGTAATCATCAATGAGACCTTCGCCCGCCGCTACCTGCCCGGGGAAGACCCCATCGGCAAGCGCCTGAAGGTCGGGGCTGATCCAGATGATTCCTGGCAATCGATTGTCGGTATTGTCCGCGATATCAAGCATAGGACGCTAGAGGAGGAGCCACAGCCGGAGGTCTACATCCCTTATTTACTACAACAATCCGACTGGGCTCTGGGCATCGTCGTGCGGACCACCTCCGACCCACGGAGCCTGGCGGCCGCCGTCCGCCAAGCAATCTGGACTGCCGACCAGGAGGTACCCATCTTCCGCTTCGCCACTATGGACGAGTTCGTCTCCGACTCCGTCTCCAGCAGGCGCTTCAACCTCGCGCTTCTCTCCATATTCGCGGTCCTCGCGCTCTCGCTGGCCACGGTCGGCATTTACGGGGTGACGTCTTACGCTGGCGCCCAGAGGACGCACGAGATCGGCATCAGAATGGCCCTGGGGGCGCAACGCGGTAGCGTCATGACGCTCATAATCAGGCAAGGAATGACCGTCATCTTGATCGGCATCAGCATCGGGTTGATCACCGCGGCAGCGCTAGCGCGGTTGATGAGAAGGCTACTCTATGGAGTCGGGGCCGGTGATCCACTGACGTATATATTCGTCACTGTCTTGTTGAGCGGAGTCGCACTACTGGCGTGTTATTTTCCGGCGAGGAGTGCGACGAGAGTTGATCCGATGATCGCGATCAGACATGAGTGATCTCAGCATGTAGAGACCTAATGATGATTTTCCGACAAAGATGATCGAACTTTGGAGAGTTAATTGCTGCTGCCATAATTCATGTCGCAAACGACAATTTATCTGTCCTGTCACAATTACACGCCCTTCGTGGAGGCGATGTGTGGGTTCACTTAAAGATGGCGGCGGGTGAAACATAAAGTTGGCGCGCAGAAAGAAGGTCAATCTTTCAGCCCTTCACTAGAAGCATAATTTGGCGCTCGCGGATTGGAAGCATATGTGGCGCATCACTTTTAGCCTGTTGCACTAAAATCGACCCAAAATTCGATTTTGCACAATTTAGCCTATGCAATGGTAGTCCATAGCCCGACACATTAAAGCTTTCCTTTGGCGACTCCCAATTCGTGACGGAGCTGAGCCTCTGCACGCTCCGCGCGTAACCGCCAAGTCATCAACTCCTCATTGACTTGAAGCCATTGTTCTTCTTGCTCGGCGTATTTCTGCTCCACTGCCAGAAGCCGTGCGGCCAACTCGGCCTTGCTCATTTTCAAGTAACGGTGACGAACGCGGGATAGATCGCGATCAATCTTGATCGGCGCGACGATTTCCGGCGCATTCCCTGAGCGAGCTGGGCACTTCCGAAATTTTCCTCTCCAAGTGCGGTGTCGCTCATAATATTCGCGAGCCTCTTCGTTGTTGAGAATGGCCGTCTCAGAAACCCCACGGCCTTCCGGATCCAGTTCCTTCGAGCGTGCGACCAGCGAAGCCAGTGAAACCCGCCGCTTGTTTTTGAGCAGATAATCCACTGCGAGCTTCACCAATTCCGCAGTTCGTTGTCGCTTGGGATCGTAGACCTTTTCCTTCAGCCAGGGTCGAGCTTCAGTATTGTTCTCCAATTTGTATTTTGGCTTCACGGCACTCGTCCTTTTGATAGGATTCTGAGATGGTCCTGTTTTGACGGACAGCAGTGTTGCTTAGAAAATAAGCGACACGACTATGAAAAAGGGATCATCAGAATCAACTCGCAACTCGGAAAAGACAACTCGTCGCCGCCGCAAATAT
>Ga0137369_10001454_pt1 | contig 23901 bp, 21 predicted proteins | sample SagtaG_12_FD_104918 | JGI IMG/M metagenome (GOLD analysis project Ga0137369, IMG submission 104918) | Vadose zone soil microbial communities from Sagehorn Ranch, Mendocino, California, USA - Sage1_L_113_16 metaG | ecosystem: Environmental > Terrestrial > Soil > Vadose zone | place: USA... | reverse complement strand
GGTCGTCGTCTCGTCGGTATGGCCGGGCAAGACACGGGTCTCCGGCGGCAGCTTCATCAGGACGTCCATGACCGAGCGCCGAACCTGGTCGGGATTGCCGCCCCCGACCGAGTCCTTGAAGAGCGTGTCGCCCGTGAAGACGGCCTCCTCGTTGACGACGAAGGTGATCAGGAAGAACGGCGACGTGCTGCCCACCGTCCTCGTCGACGGCTTCGTCGCGGAGACGTGGGGCATTGACAACAAGGGCGTCCTCGAGATCCAGGCGCTCCGCCGCCTGACGCGCCTCGAACGCACAGAGATCAACGAGGAGGGCGAGCGGCTGCGCGACTTCGTGACGACCGGTTAGACGACGCATCCACGAGGTCGTCGTCGACGGCTGCGTGCCGGACCTGCCTCTCACCGATCGTCAGGGCAACCTCTGCGTTCTCCGAGGTCGTTAGGTGGTCTTGGAGCCGATCTTGGCGAGTGTGAGGCGTCCCGAAGACCGCCCTCGAACTGCGAGAACTGTGAATTGATTGGAACCTTCCCGCAGCGCCCAGTCGGGCACGAACGTCGCGAAGCGCGTTATGTCGTTGGTGCGGAAGGTTTCCGTCACCGCGGCGATCCCCCCGTTGACCGCAATGGCCAGCTTGAGCGTCTCGTCGGAGGGCGTGCCACTGACTGTTCCCACGACACGGGACGGTGCGAACGGCGACCTTGGGTCGAATTGAGTCGATGAGGGCCAAAGGATCTCAGCTTGGATCGTGGGGCTCTGCCAAGCGGGATATGAGGCTGCGTCTTTGCCGATGAGCTGTCGATACCACCCCCGAGCAAAAAGGCTCTGAGTTCCCGATCCGAACCTACGGACCTTCCACGCGATGGTCGCCTCTCGTTCGGCCTTCACCCGACGCCAAGACACCTTGACGACATCACGCGTGTAGCTCCTGACGACGATCTCGGAGGGCAGGCGTCGCCCAGGCGCGAGCAGCGATTTGCCGTCCAGGCGCCAAGGCACATCGATCCCCAGCACGTCGGCGATCGTGGGCACGATGTCGATGGACCGCGCGCTTCGCTCATCCACAGCTCCATTCAGCTGGCGTGGTCGCTTCACGAACAACGGAATGGGCGCTATGTCCGGGATGTTGCGCGAGCTGACCAACCGGCGGCGCTCTCCAGGCCGGAAGCTGACGCCATGGTCGGCAGTCACGATGACGAGCGAATCGTTCCAGAGGCCTGCGGACTTGAGCCGCCGGACGAGCTGACCCAGCACGCGATCGACGTATCCGACCTGGAGCAGGTACCGCTGGTAGGCCTGGTCGACCAGGCGTCTGTCCCCGGCCCAGCGATCCCAGACGTAGCCGTCGATCGATCCTCCACCCTCGTACTGCCGACCGGAGGGGAGGTACTGCAGCGGCTCGTGCGGGAGCAGAAGGTGGAGGACGGCGAGCTTCGGGCGCCGGCTCGGCTTGATCGTGGAGATGAAGTCCGATAGCTCCTCGGGCGGGCTACTCCACTCGCCCTCGTGGTCCGGGAGGCGAAGGAGACTCGTCTTCTCGACATCGGAGAGGACTCTGCGTAGCCGGGTGCCGAGTGGCGGAGAGGCGTTCGGACACACGCTGACCGGGCAGAGGCGGGTGACGGCCTGGAACGCACGAACGTCGTAACTGCGCCCAAATAGCGTGAACACGCTCTGCGGATGGTCTGCGACGACGGGTAGCTGGTCGCGTCCGGGGATCTGGCCGGTGAGAATGGCCGGCACAGCCCAGTCCGTGGCATCGTAGACAGTAGTCGCGTTGCGGTACCAGGTGGAGGAGCGCGCAAGCGCTGCGAAGTTCGGGTAGCGGACGCTGTCGATTTCGCCGGCCTCGGTCATCAACGAACTGGGCGCGAACTCATCGAAGACCACGAGAACGACGCTCGTCCGGGCATTGACCACAGGCATCGTTCCCGCAGGCGGCTCGGTAGCCGAGAGGGCGCTCAACGGGACCTTGAGCAGAAAAACGACGAGGAAAAGGATCGGTGCGAGTGCGCAGATCGTCAGGAACGTGCGGGCGGGCTGAAAGATGCGGTACACGCGGGCGGTGAATATGGCGATGGCCAGCGCGCCGATGACCGTGAACGTGAACGGAAGACTGTGGAGCGCTCGAATGAGAATGAGGAAGGTCAGGATCACAACGAACAGCTGGTGGACGATCACGGCGGCCTTCGCATGAACGAGGGCCGCGATCAACTCGACTCCCATTGCCAGCGCAGGGACCGCGAGCACGAGCGCAACGCTGTACAGGACGACGTCGAGCGCGTGAAATCCTTGGACGGCGAAGTACACCGGACTGTCGCCCAGGATCTGGAGCATCGGTTGCGCAATGCCGAATGCCGACAGGGCGAGAAGATGGACGGCGCGGATCCTTGCGGAGGGAGCGGAAGGCGATCTCACTGCCGTGGACGGGCGCGATACATGGTGCGCGTGCTCGAGAGCTCGATCGCGCACTCGACGGTGAAGCGTTCGGCCAGGAGTCGCTCGAAAGTCTCCCGCTCGTAGTCAACGTGGGTTCCGGGCCGCTTTGCACCAAGCAGACGTCGGACCATGGGATCCTCGGATCCGGGAAACTCGACGAGGAGCGTGGACTCCAAGCTCCGTAGCCAGTCCAGGATGCTTTGGAGCGGGATATTCCTGGTGATCGCGAGGTGATGGACGACCGCGAGGCAGAGAACGAGGTCCGGCCGTCCGCGCTCTACGAGCGTCTTGCGTTCGAGCCCGCGCCAACCGAGAGCCGGCGACGGATCGGCGATGTCTACGACGAGCGGCAGAATGGAACGCTCGCCCTCGGTGACGAGCGAGCGGTAGAGACGGTCGATCGTCACTTGGTCGGCATCGATAGCGAGCGTGTAGCTCGCGTGTTCTGCGGCGATGCGCGAATACCGGCCGTCGTTGCAGCCGAGGTCCCAGATGAGTCGCGGCCCCACCGCTCGCGCAGTGGTCGCGACAAGCTCTGCCTTTCGTTGGGATTCTTCGTCTGCGTACGTGTTGCAGGAGCCGTAACCCGACCAGGTCGACTCGCTCGCCGGGAGGTCGAGCCGCCCGACAAGCTTCCGGAGGCGCGCGACGTTCGCCTTGATCAGCTCAGTTCCGAACCCGGCCGCTTCGAGCTCTTTCCTGACAGTTCCGGCTCGGTTGCCGTTCTGCCGCTCGAGCCGCTCGTGCAAGAGAACGTGGCTGATCACGCCTCGTCGAAGCAGATCCCGCACCGAGAAGAGTCGTCGGCAGACGGCGGGCTCGATTCCTTCGAGCGAGCCTCGGAGGAACGGCTGAAACGGCACACCGCGGTACGCCTGCAAGAGCAGCGGGTAAAGGAAGAGCATGCAGAACTGGCGGTAGCCGGCCCACGGCTCGCCCGGCCTGAGGCGCTCGAACGAGCCGATGTCGATGAAGACGGGCCTTGGGCCACGCCACTGGACGTTGTACGGCGACGCGTCCTTGAGGATCAGTCCTTCCTCGAGGCCGGCCAGTACGAGGTCCAGCTCGAGCAGCGCCGCGTCCTTGAGCATCGAAAAGGTCCACTCGTACGGATACGAGATGAACGGCACTCGTTCGTGCCTCAGCAGCGCGGACCACCCGTTCCGGCCGGATGGTTCCGCCTCGACCAGCTCAGTCGTCACGAGGTGGCCTGCCTCGGAGAAGCGTGAGTACACGTGGCTCGAGGCGAGCGCCTGCCAGTCGTCGAGGCCGTCTCTGCTCAGAGAGCGCAGGACGTCGCCGAGGCTGTCGTAGAAGACTCGGCTGTCTCGATCCCGGAACGACCCGGGCTCGGCGTGCACCGTGTCAGCCCAGGTCGTCGCTCGGGTCGCGTCTCGCGAAAACCCGTCTGAGTCGACGCCAGTAGAGCTTGCCGACAACCGCTACCCCCGCGAACCCGCCGGCGAGAGCCTGCATGATCATGCTTCCCGAACCGGCATCGAGATATCCGACGACCAAGCGCATACGCGAAGGGTGAACGTTCGCGCGGGCCTAGCCCACTGAAAATCGGCTAAGAGGCCCCCACCGTCCGGCTAGCTCCGCTCGATGCGCGACCCGCCCACGATCGCGTCGCGGCCGTCGTCGAAGCGCACCCACGCCTTGCCGGCCCCGTCGTAGTCGGGCGACCACACGATGAGTGTCGCTTCCTCACCGCCGACCCGGCACCGCTCCGTGCCTTCAGGCTCGATGCCGCGCCACACGCGGATGAAGGGGTTCTGCTCCCACTCGCGCCCGATCGTCGTCTCCTCGGTATGGCCGGGCAAGACACGGGTCTCCGGCGGCAGCTTCATCAGGACGTCCATGACCGAGCGCCGAACCTGGTCGGGATCGCCGCCTCCGACCGAGTCCTTGAAGAGCGTGTCGCCCGTGAAGACGGCCTCCCGGTTGACGACGAAGGCGACCATGTCGTCCGAGTGCCCTGGTGTCGGCAGAGCCTCGACGCGCAGGCCGCCGACCTCGACGCCGTCCGTGCGCACAGGGACTCCCAACTCGGCCTCGTGCTCGACGTGGTCGTGGTGCGAGTGTGTACGCAGGACAAAACTCGGCTCGACCCCCCACTTCTCGACGGCCGCCCGCAGGGGCTCGAGGGGCGCGCCGGAGTCGACGAACACCGCCGTTCCGCCCTCCTCGTCGGCGACGAGATAGGCGTTCGAGAGCCAGTCGGGGTGCATGCTCCGCTCGACGAGCACGGCGGTACGCTACCGGGACACCTGCGACGAGGAGGAACTGAGAATGGGCCTGCTGTCACGAGCCTCGGAGATCATCAAGGCGAAGTTCAACGCCCTGCTGAACCGCGCCGAGAATCCCCAAGAGACGCTCGACTATTCCTATGAGCGCCAGCTGACGTCGCTGCAGAACGTGAAGCGCGGGATCGCGGACGTCGTGACCGCGAAGAAGCGCTTGCAACTGCAAACCCAGCAGCTCGAGCAGAACGTCGTCAAGCTCGACACGCAGGCGCGCCAGGCGCTCGCGGCGGGCCGCGAGGACCTCGCGCGGGCGGCGCTCGAGCGGAAGTCGGGAATCCAGCAGCAGCTCCAGGAGCTGGACGGGCAGGTGACGGGCCTCGAGGACCAGCAGGAGAAGCTCGTCGCCAACGAGAAGCAGCTGTCGGCGCGCATCGAGCAGTTCCGCACGCAGAAGGAGGTCATCAAGGCGCAGTACTCGGCGGCGGAGGCGCAGGTGCGAATCGGCGAGGCGGCCACCGGGATCGGCCGCGAGATGGAGAACACGGGTCTCGCGATCCAGCGCGCCAAGGACAAGACCGAGCAGATGCAGGCACGTGCGTCCGCGATCGACGAGCTCGTAGCGGCCGGCGACCTCGAGGAGCTCGGCTCCGACAAGACCCAGCTCGACCGCGAGCTCGCCCAGCTGGCCTCACAGACGCAGGTCGACCGCGAGCTGGAGCAGCTCAAGGCCGAAGTCGGCAGCGACGGCGAGAAGAAGGAGCTCGAGGAGGCCCCGCCCTCGAACTAGGGCGCAATGGATTAAGCGGGCGCCGTAGGCGGCCGGGAACATCGCGAGCGCCGGCGGCGTCTTCCCAAACGGACGCCCAGCAGGCGCTAAACGTTCGGTGGTACTGCGAGCAAAGGACTCGCACCTAGCGTTAACTCATGGGCAGCGCCCCTCGCAAGCGGCGGTTCTCTACTGGGCGCGTCTGGGGGCTGCTCTTCGCACTCCTCTCGCTGTCGGCGCTCGCGACCACCCTCGCCATCAGGAGCCACGACCCGCAACAAGTGAGGGTCGCGCGTGGCGTGATCGATGGCTCGTTCCACCCGATCGCAGGCAAATTCGCTCCCGACGAGACGAAGCTCGAAGACTGCGATGCAGATCAGCGCTGTCTCGAGCAAGCATTCGGAAACCTCGCTTACACGGCGGGGCCGCGGCCGGCACTCGCGCTTTTCAACCGGCGCAGGGCCGTCGACAAGACGATCGCAGCCGACTGCCACAGGATCGCGCACACCATCGGTTCTGCGGCCTTGGCGCACTTCAACGGAAACGTCGCGCAGACCTATTCCCACGGATCTGCCAGCTGTGCGTCGGGCTACTACCACGGGATCCTGGAGAGGGCCTTTTCCCAGGTCGGTTCGCAACGCGCACTGGTCAGGGCCGCACGCTCCCTCTGCCGTGGGGCCAGTGTTCGAAGGAGGGGATTCCTCGATTACCAATGCACCCACGGACTGGGCCACGGATTGATGATCCAGACGGGATACGACCTTCCCACTGCGCTGTCCGTCTGCGAGCGGTTGCAGACGAGGTGGGACGAGGTGTCCTGCACGGGCGGCGTGTTCATGGAAAACGGGAGCACGGTGTACGGCTTGCGCTCGCAGTGGCTCAAGGACGACGACCCGCTCTATCCGTGTGCTCGGATCAAGTTCCGCCACAGGGCGTCGTGCTATCTCCGCGTGACGACGCAGATTCTCCGCACGAACCATTTTGACTGGCCTGAGACGGCGCATTCGTGTGGCACGCTCGCGCACAAGTGGCTTCGCTACTGCTTCCGTTCATACGGACGGGATACGGTGAACTACGCGGGAGGGAAGGCGGAATCAATTCTTCGGCTTTGTCGTCTCGCGCGCTCTGCCGAAGGGCAATGCCTCTACGGCGCCGCTCGGACCATCGCAGATCGAGATGCGAACGCCGACCGTGCGGCAGGCTTTTGCCGTCGCGCCGATCTTCCGCACCAGAGTTCGTGTTTCGCAGGCCTCGGAGTCGTGATCGGGCTGTTGAGGCCAACGGCTGCAGAACGAGAGAAAGCGTGCGAAGGCTTGACCCGGACATACGTCCACGCGTGTACAAAGGAAGCAGCCTCGGAGGTCGCTTGGAACGGCCGGGGCGCGTGGGGCTGAGAACTACTCGGAAGCGAACGCCCTAACGTCCCTCGGCGCTCATGCGGGTGCCACTACCGGCGCCGCCTGGACGTTCTCATTCGTGGCATGCACTCGACGAGCGAGGAAGGGTAGCTCGATGCAGTAGCGTGAGGCGATCGCAAGGACGACCGCGGCCGCCACCGCGGCGATGGTGCGCAGCCCGACATCGCGGTGCACTCCGGCAAAGGCCACGAGCAGAGGCAGGTGCCAGAGGTAAAGCGAATAGGAGATCCGACCGAGAAAGACGATCGGTCGAACGCTTAGCGCCCGCGCGACCGCCGAGCCTCCGAGCGCGACGCAGACGATGAAGACTCCGGCAGCGATCGCAAATCCCGTCGGGAGCAGCTGCGTTCCATACGCGAGCCGCGGTGGGACGCGATCGAGAAGGACAGCAGCGGCGACGATGAGCATGAGCGTTACGACGACGGACACCTTCCGCGGTCGTTCCGAGGCAATGATCCGCGGCAGGCGGCCGCGAGCGAAATAGCAGCCGAACGCACAGCCGATCAGCAGCGAGTCCGCGTGCGTATCGGGTGCGTAGTAGAGCCGCTCGATCGATGCCCCCCGCACAATGAGCTGAAGGCGGTACACGAGGGCGAAAGCCAACATCACGGCGAGAGCTCGACCGACGAGTCTCAGCCCGCCGAGCCGCAAAAGCACAAGCAGACAGAGAGGCCAAGCGATGTAGAACTGTTCCTCAGCCGCCAGCGACCACAGGTGGATCAGGCCCGCGGGCACGGCCGAAGCATCCGCGGCCACGACGATGTTCGACGTGTAGGTGAGGGCGGCGCCCACACCGACGAAGACCTGCAGGCGAAACGAGGCGGTCACAGCCGCCGTCACTGCGGCCAGCAGCAGGAAGGGCGCCAGCATTACGAAAAGCGCCGGCAGCAATCGCCGCGCACGACGACGGTAAAAGGCGCGGATGCTGATCGCCCCCGTCGTCGCGTGCTCCTCGAGCAGTAACGTCGTAATCAGGAAGCCGCTCAGCACGAAGAAGAGATCAACCCCGAGCGTTCCTTCTCCCGGCCAACCGAATGCGTGAAATGCGACGACGATCGAGATCGCAACGCCGCGCACGCCGTCGAGAGCCGGCCGATAGCCGAGCCGCGTCGCTTCGCGCATTTGCAGCGGAGTCTGGCCTCGGCGCGCCCCGATCTCCACGAGACAAACGTCTAGATTCGCCTCGACCGCTTCAGCGCCAGGCCCGCCTCATCTCTCATCCGCGACCTGAAGCGAAGGAGTCTGACTACATCGAAGGTTGAACCGACGGCGCCAGCACCGGCGGACGTCGTTCACGCCAGCGCTGTCTCAGGGGGCGCTCGACGCAGTAGAAGGACGCTGTTGCAACGACGATCGAGGCGCAGACGGCCAGGGCCGAGCGTGCGGGCCGATGGTCGTAGGCGGTTGCCCCCGCGGCGGCAAGGACCGGCACGTGCCAGAGGTAGAGCGAGTACGAGATCCGGCCAAGGAACGTGAGTGGCTTCGCGGAGAGCGCGCGGGCGACGAGGCCGTGTTCGAGCGCGGCGACGATCAGGAGACCGCAGGCGAAAGCGAAAGCTGTTCGCAGTGGGCTCAGCGGATTGAGGATCGGGAGCCACTGGGAGAGCACCAGGCTTCCGAACACGGCCAGCGGCCCTAGCAGGCCAAACCGCCCGCTTCGCCCTGAAAGTCGCCTGGCGAACACCGCAGCAACGAGGCAGCCGACAAGGAGCGGATCGGCGTGCGTGTCGGGGCCGCCATAGATCGGATCTCGCTGGCGCCGAGTGCCGCAAGCACGAGCTTCTCGACGACAACGGCGAAGATCATGAGAGTGAGGATCCGCGGCAGCAGCGCTGGCTTGGCCCGGACGATCAGGAGCAGGAGGGGCGGCCACAGCAGATAGAACTGCTCCTCCTGCGCCAGCGACCACAAATGGCTGAGTGCGAATGGGCCGTTGTCCGGGTCGAGGACCTGGGCGATGTTGGTGGTGTACGTCGCGCCGAAGAAGATCGACCAGGGATGCGCGCCGCGCGTGACGATCGTGTACAGGGCGAGCATGACGACGAGCGCAGGCACCAGCCGCGCCGCTCGACGTCGATAGAAGGAGGTGAAGGAAATCCGACCAGTTTCGGCACGCTCCTCGAGCAGGATTGTCGTGATGAGAAACCCGCTGAGGACGAAGAAGAGGTCGACACCGACTGCTCCGTCGTGTGGCCATCCGAACGCGTGAAGCGGTACAACGAGCGCGATCGCCAGGCCGCGCACCCCGTCCAACGCTGGCCGGTACCCGAGACGCCCCACGTGCTAATGCTCCGTCGCCTCCGCACGGCGTTCAACTAGCCGAAGGGCTAGGGCTCCGCCCTCGAAGGCGGACGCTGTCCAAGTGCTCAGAAACCGCTTCGTTCTCGCGCGCCGGTCAGATCCGGCGGGCGAGTACCGTCATGATGTCGAAGAGGTTGACTGGCACCGCGACGCGGCCAATCCGAGAATCACCGATCACACGGGCAAGGCTCGACAGGAAGGACCAGTCGGCGAGGGTTCGCAGCTTGTGCACCAAGTACTGCAACGAATAGAGACTCGAGCTGTACTTCGCGACGAGGACCTCGAATCCGGCGCGGCGGAACGCCTTCTCGAGCGAAGCGCGAGTGAACAAGAAGTTGTGATGCCTCGGAGTCAGTAGATGCCAGCGTCTCCCAAAGACACGAGCCGCAATCGAGGCCGCGTCACCCGTAGAGACCGCTAGGACTCCGCCCGGGCGGAGCAACGCCGCGGATCGCTGAAGATCGCCAGCCGGGTCGACGGAATGCTCCAGGTAATCCCACATCGTGATCACGTCGAACGTCCCCGGCTCGAGCGCGGCATCGTCAAACGACCCCTGCCAGACGTCGAGTTTCAACTGAGCTCTTGCGTACGCGGCCATCTCGCCTGAGAGCTCGACGCCCTGGACCTGCCACCCCCGCCGTCTTGCCTCATCGAGGAAGAAGCCGGCAGCACACCCTACGTCGAGCAGCCTCCCCGGCGACTCATATCGCTCGAGCAGCCGTACACGCACGGCCGCATTGGCACGATGGTTCTGTTCTTCGCCCAGGTAGTGGGAATAGCCCTGCCCTCGAGTTGTCCCGGACGCATCCAAGAAGTACGCAGGCCCATATATCTCCCTCAGCGCATCAGAATCTGGCAGATCCCCTCGAATCAGCGTCCCGCACGACGGGCACTGGAAGATGCTGTAACAGTCCTTCTCCCAGCGAAAATCGCGGCTCTGCTCGAGGGAAGCCTGGCAGATGTTGCACGGGCCGATCTCGCGTCCGGAGGCGTTCACTGGTTGGTGACGAGCTTCTGTCCGCGGCACTCGGCCGCGCCTCAGGTTCGAACTGTCCGCGTTTGGCTCTCGACTGCGCGCCCGCGTGAGAGCAAGGTTGGGTGGAAATCCGGAAGGCTTGGTTCGGACTCGCGTTGGCGCGTATCCTCAGCGACGAGGAACAAGGGGCGTCCCTTGATGTCCTCGTACATTCGGCCCAGGTACTGCCCGAAGATCCCGAGGCAGATGAGTTGGACCCCACCAAGCACGAGCACTGCCGCAGTCACGGAGGTCCAGCCCGAGATCGTGGTGTCGGTGAAGAGGTGTGCGCCGATCGCGTACGCGAGATAGGTCCAACCAAGCAGCGACACGCCGAGACCGATTAGGCCTGCCAGCCGAAGCGGAACGGCGGAGAAGCTTGTGACGGCGTCCCAGGCGAGCAACACCATCCTCGCCAGTCCGTACTTCGAGCGCCCGGCCTCTCGATCCCCGCGACGATACGCGACGAAGGTCTGCCGAAAGCCGGCCCACCGAGTCATGCCGCGCAGGAAGCGATGCCGTTCCGGCATGGCGAGCAGGATGTTCACGACTCGCCGCGACATGTACCTGAAATCGGCCGCGCCATCAGGTAGCGCCAGAGATGTCAACCGGTTCAGCATCGAATAGAAGATCTTCGCCGAGAGGCGCTTGGCCCTCCCTTCGTCGTCTTCAGAGCAGCGCACCGCGTAGACGACGTCGTAGCCGAGCCGAGCAGTCGCAATCAGCTCGGGAATCACCTCGGGCGGATGCTGGAGGTCGGAGTCGAGCGTGACGACCGCATTGCCGTCCGCCGCGGCCAAGCCGGCGGTGAGCGCGAGCTGATGGCCGAAATTCCGGGCGAGACGAACCCCGTGGATCCTTGGATCTGCCTGGGACGCCTCCACGATCACCTGCCACGTCTCGTCGCTCGAGCCATCATCTACGACGATCAGTTCGCTCGAACCTTCGAACCCATCGAGTACGGCCGTCACTCGCCGCATGAAGATCGGAAGCACAGGGGCCTCGTCGAAGGCCGGAGCGACGATGCTCAGGTCCACTCTACGACCCTGTGTACTGCGTCCAGCCGTCGGGCGGTATCAACCATCGTCCGGGTTTACCCACCTCGATCGGCCAACGCGGCTGGTTCTCGTCCGGATGAGCGCTAGAGGGACCTGGCGGGTCGCCCCGGGAGACCTTTGACGAGCAAATCCCGGTCCGGCGACTAGGTTCGGCCCCGCAGGGCCGAACTTATCGTCAAAGCGATCGTGTCAGTCGCTTACGAGCAACCGCGGGCCCGGGCTGGCAGTTCCCGACGGCTCGCGGCTGCGGTCGCGCCGTTGGCCCCAGTCGCGTTGGTTACGGCCGTTTCGTTTGGCCTTCAGTGGGTCCGGTTCGGAATGCAGACGCCGTCGCTGATCGATGACTGGTTCGGTGTCACGTACAGCAGGCCAGCTCTGACCGCGCTCCTACATGGTGACTACGTCGCTTCCGGCGTCGATTTCGCTGGCCGGTTCCGGCCCGGATACACCGCAATCTGGAATTACGCGCAATGGCACATTCCGACGGGCCCTTCCATCGTGACAGCTGCCGCCTGGGGGATGCTCCGTGTGGCGCTGTTTCTTGTGGCTGTCTGGATGCTGACCAGGTGGCTCGCCGGAAAAGGATCCCGAGTCGCGCCCCTGCTGGTGTGGCTCGCGCCTCTGGCGGTCGTGCTGACGCCGGCGATCGCCGTCGACCTCGCGCGGTACGGCCCAGGCGAGCCGATGATGATCGCCGGCTTGATCATCGGTCTTGGGCTGATAGCGACCGGTGTTCGGAAGCTTCTCGCCGGCTCGCACGGTCAAGAGCGCGCGCTCGCGTTCGCCGCCATCGCTGCGGGCTACGTCCTGTACCTCATCGGTGTCTACTCGAAGGAGGCATCTGTCTGCCTGCTTGTGTTCGTCCCGTTTTTGCTGAAGGCCGTTCCGCCACTGCGCAGTTACGCGCCGCCGGCGTCCAAAGCACGGTCCTTGCTCGTCATCTTGGCAGCCTTGGTGCTCGCCCCGCTCGTTCACCTCGCGGCTCACCTCGGGCTGGCGATTCTCGCCGGTGACAGGCCGTATCCCAACGTGGACCTCAGCCTCAGGACGAAAATCTTCGCAGCAGGCATTTCCCCGTTTTTCGGCGAGCCAGGCGTATTGGGGACGTGGCTCTGGACCGCCGCAGTGCCGACTGCGATCGCTGTCGCGGTCACCACGGCCCGGCGCCGGGAAAGAGAGGCGTGGCTCCTCTTTGGCGCTCTGCTGACGGGCTTTTGCATGAGCGCGGTCGCACTGGCGCGCGGTCCGACGCCTAGCTGGTACTACATCCCATGGGTCGTGGCGCTCGCGGCGGTCGCGTTCCGCGGACTCTCACGTGCGAAGGTCATCACTCAGATCGCAGTCGCCGTGCTCATAGTGGGCCTCGCTGCATCGAGTACTCCCAGCGCAATCGCCGACTGGGCGCGAACAGAGCGACGTGGGTCGACCGCGGTCGAGCTTGCGAAAACAGTCGTCACGGCGAGTTGCCCTCTGTACTTGGCAAACTTCGATATCGAGCAGCGGGTGGCAATTCCGCAGCTCTTCCGCTTTGTGCACGGCAAACCGGTCGCGACGTGCACGCGGGACGCATCGGAAGCGTATGCATTGAGCTGGCAAGCTAAGCCGCTACCGCTCGATTTCGCCGCTCGCTGCGCCTCCGACTGGCAGCCGCTGGCGCCGCGCAACGGAGTCAGCCTGCTCCGATGTCCGTCGTTCCGCCAGGCGAAGATCCCCGATCAGGTCGCTGCATCTGGCCTGCCGCATGTGACCGTCGTGCGTCTTCGCCTGACGCGCGTTCCTAGCCCACTCAACCTCTTCCAGCCGCGGGCGCTGGATTAGCGCCGGACCGAGGCGACTCCTCGGCTCGCCGCCAGTCCTAGCCGGTGGTGGAGGTCTTGCTAGCCCTGCGGCGAATGACAGAGCGAGACGAACTGGGTTAGAAGTAGTTCGACAATCGTCTGTCAACCGAAAGGGTCTTCGATGTTCTACGTGGTACTCGTGCTCATCGCAGCGGCGCTGCTCGCCGCCATCCTTTTCGTCCGCGGCCGCAGCGGCGCCTAGGCATCGCCACGCACTACCGGCTCAGTGCCGGTAGCGGTGGATGGTGTCGTGGGCGAGCTTCAGGAACCAGGCGCCCGAGAGGAACGTGTAGACCAGCACGGGCAGAAGCACGGCAAACAGTGCGCCCATAGCGGTCGCAAATCCGAAGCTGGACAGTACGGCAACAACGTCCGGCGTCACCGCGCCGAGTAGGAGCGCCACGCATACGTGCAGGAGCGCCGGTCCAAAATCCCTTGGGGCCTTCTCGGGAAAGCGGAAGACGCACCAGAACGCGATCAACGCCGACCCCACGCCGAGCGACAGAAGGAAGTTGTGGAAGGTCATCGGGATTCACTTCCTCAAACGAGCACCGCAGCCGGGCAGATACGCCCTCGGCTTGTTCTGTTGTAGACCATCGGGCGGATGGCCAAACCCGCGCTCCCCCCGATGGGGGACTTCGGCCCAATCTGGCTAAGCCGGCCAAAGGCCCTGGCGGGTCCAGACCCCTGGCGGTCGAGCGAAGCGCCGCTGGACTGGCATCGTCCAACGACATGGCGGTAGTGACGGACGGTCGCGGCGCCGCGCAAGCGGTCGCGGCGTCGGCAGATTCGCCTCGGTGGCGCGGTGTGTTGACGGCGCCACGCGCGTTCCTCGAGGCCTGGTTCTTTGTTCTCCTACCGCTTATTGGGCCTGCGATGATCGTTGCGTACCTCGCCGGAGTCTACCGCCCGCATCCGGGCACAGTCGACGGCATGTATTTTCCCGACGGCGGCTTCCTCTTCGACCTCCACGTCATGTGGCAGGCCGGGCGAGACGTGGTCACTGGTCACTCGCCGTATCCGTTCGTCTACCCGGCTCCGGCGGCCTTCCTGATGGCGCCCTTCGGCGCCCTGCCTTGGAGCGTCGCAGTGGTGGCGTTCACACTCTCGCTCGTCGCCGCGCTCGTGCTCGCCTTGCGGCTCCTCGGAGTTCGCGACTGGCGCTGCCACGCGCTCGCGCTCGCGTCGCTTCCGATGGCGAGCTCGATCATGATCGGCACGCTGAGTCCCTTTATCGCGCTCGGTGCGGCCGCCGCCTGGCGTTATCGCGACCGCCGCTTCGTCGTTGCGGCGGCAATCGTGGGCGTGGTGGTAACCAAGATCTTCCTCTGGCCGCTGGTGATCTGGCTCGTCGCCACCCGACGCTTCCGCACCGCGGCGACGACCGTCGTGCTCGGGATCGTCCTGTCAGTGGGCTGCTGGGGCATTCTCGGATTCGACGGTCTCCGCGACTATCCACACCGGCTCGGAAGGGTCGCGGGGCTCGAGCAGGACAAGAGCTATTCGCCGTTCGCTCTCTTCCGCCTGTTCGACCTCTCGAGCGGCTCGGCGCGCCTGGCGGTGCTCGCCTTGACGGTCGCCGGCCTCGCGGCGATCATGGCCGTTGCGCGCGGCAACGACGGCGACCGGCGCAGCTTCCTCGTCGCTCTAGGGATTGGCCTGATCGCGTCACCGATCGTCTGGCTGCACTATCTCGTCCTGCTCGTCGTGCCCCTGGCGCTGTACCGGCCTCGTTTCAGCGTAGCTTGGCTCCTCCCTCTCGCCTACTGGTTCCTGCCCGGCCAAGAGAACCACGGATCGGCCGGAAACATCGCGGTGATGCTCGCGCTGACGGCGGTCACGTTGGCTCTGGCCATGTGGCCGGGCAGAGAGCGAGCGCCGCTCCCAGCGTTGAGTTCTCCGTAGGTCCGGCCGGGTCCGACCTTTCGGCGGGTGGCGCAGCGTTACCGCTGCTCTTGGATAAGTGGCGATGGTCGAACACGTCCAGCCGATCGTGGACCGGGTCGGAAGCGCGGTCGCGCACCAGCCAAGAGCCAGGCGCCGGTCGCTCGAACGGCTCTTCGGATGGGCCTCGAGCGAGGCGCTGCTCTTCCCGGTCGTCGCGCTCTTCTTCATCAGCGTCGCCGCCAGCCTTCCGCGCGAACTCTTCCAGGACGGTTGGCTGGTCATCCTCGGCGGACGCGAAATCGTCGAGCACGGCCTCCCGTCCCACGACGCCCTTGCCATTTGGACGCAGGGGCGAGAGTGGGTCGATCAGCAGTGGCTCGCGCAACTGGTCTTCTATGGCCTCTACGCGGTCGGCGGGATCAAGCTCGCCCTCTCTGCACATGTTGCCTCTGCCGTGGGGAGTTTCGTGCTCGCCGTCGTCGTCGCACGGAGGCGCGGCGCTTCGACCCGAAGCCTGTGCTGGATCGCGATCCCGGCCTACTTCCTCCTGACCTGGGGATCGTGGAACGCCCGCGCGCAAAGTCTCGCGCTGTTGCTGTTCGTCTCGGTGGTCGCGCTGCTGATTCGCGATGCCCACTCCCCATCCCGGCGCGTGTTCTTCGTGCTTCCGCTGCTCGTGTTGTGGGCGAATATCCATGGGACCGCGCTGACCGGTGCTGCGCTCGTAGCGCTCTGGGGCGTCACCTACGCGCTTGAGCGCCGCCGGCGCCCGCTCAGCGAGTGGGTGCCGCGGTCAGCGGCGCTCCTCGTCGCACCCTTCGCCTGCATCTTCGCGTCGCCCTACGCCGCGAGTCTGCCCGGCTACTACGAGACGATGCTGTTGAACTCCGGCTTCCGGCAGTTCGTCGTCGAATGGCTGCCGACAGCACCGTCCTTCCAGACCGCTCCCTTCTATTTCCTCGCATTCCTGACGGTGTGGCTGATCGGCCGCAACAAGGAACGCCTGCTCCCCTTCGAGCAGCTTCTCCTTGCCGTCACGCTGGTGATGGGCCTGCAGACGATCCGCAGCGTGATCTGGTTCACGCTCGTCGCGCTGATGCTCGTGCCGAGTGCTCTCGACGGTGTCCTGAAGCCAAACACGGGCGCGATGCGTTTCCCGCTGCTGAACCGTGTGCTCGTGGCTGTGAGCATCGCCGGAGTAGTCGCAGCTCTCGCCGCCGTCGCGGCGAAGCCGTCGACGTGGTTCGAGCGTAACTACCCAACCGGCATCGTGGCAGCGTTCGACCGCGTGCAGGCACGCGATCCCCAGATGCGTGTCTTTGCGAACGAGATGTACGGCGACTGGCTGCTCCTTCGCCGGCCCGAACTGCGCGGTCGGCTTGCATTCGACATTCGCTTCGAGCTGCTGTCGAAGAAGGAGTTGCGGCGCTTGCTGGACGTTCGGCGACGGGTCGCGGGCTGGCAGGGAGTAGTTGCCCCGTACAGCCTGTTCGTTCTGAAGAAGGGCCCGGAGAGCCCGCTCGCCGCGGCATTGCTCCGGCAACCCGGCGCACGCGTGGAGTACCGCGGACACGGCGCGATCGTGATCTCGAGGCCTGCGGATCGAGGTGCGAGCAGGTGACAGGCGCGGTCCTCCGGCGCGAAGCACAACCGAAGCACCGGCCGAACCCGACCTTTAGCCGGTTGTCCGTGCCAGACGGGTGGAGTTCAGTAGAGAAAGTCGCCCGTGCAGACGCGCGCGCGATCCGATGTGTGAGCCGCCAGCACGTCACGAACTTCGGCGACAGCAAGGAAAGGAGGGGGCGAGGGGATTGAGGCATTTCGAGCGATGGTGACGTCCTGCCTTCGTGTGACGGTCCGGCGTCGTCGTCGCAAAAGTTCGTAAGCAAGCGAAAAAGCAAGCAAACGAAAGAGGAGAGAATGTTTCTTCAATACAAGGCATACCGCTTGTGGGTCGCTCTGCGCGAGCGGATCGAGCGAGAGGAAGGCCAGGCGCTGGTCGAGTACGCGCTGATCCTGGCACTGGTCTCGATCGTCTCGATCCTCGTGCTGCAGGCCCTCGGCCTCGACATCAAGGGCGTCTTCCAGCGCGTGGAGACCGCGGTCTCGAACGCACCGACGCCTTAATCGAACGAGGAGAAAAGCAAAGTAGGTGCCTTCAGGCGTGAGCGTCTCACCAGAGACCGACGGGCGACAGGGCTTTGTCGGGCCTCGGAAACGAGACGCCTCACGCCGGGGGGAGGGATGAGGAGGCTGGATGTGGACACCCGCCAAATGGCACTGCGGCCTTGCCGCGATGAAGCTGCGGCTCGCACGCGACGAGGGCCAGGTGCTCATGGAGTACGCGCTGATATTGGCGCTGGTCGCGATCGTGTCGGTCGGTGTTCTTACAGCGCTCGGCGGGGATCTCGCCGGCCTCCTCGACCACGTCAGCACACGGATGTCGTACGTGACGAACCCCTAGGTCCGAGATGAGCAATGACTGAATCGATACAGACTCGTATCAGCGACGCCCGCGGCGCGGCTCTCGCAGAACTGGCGCTTGTCCTTCCGCTGCTTCTCCTCGTGTTGTTCGGGATGCTCGACTTCGGCAAGGCGTTCAACGCGTGGATCGACGAAACCCACCTGGCAAATGACGGTGCGCGGCTTGCAGCCGTCAGCTACTGCCCGGATCTCGCGCAGGCCGACTGCGGGTGGGCTGCAAAAGGGTGCCCAGCCAGTGCCGTGGGCGCGGGCCCGCTCGCCTGCATCGCGTGGTACACGGGTGCCGGCGCGGATGTCAACGAACTCAAGACCGGGCGCTCGGGAGACTCTTACGCGCCGGCGCAGAATGCGGCGCGCGTTTGCATCTGGTATCCGGAAGCAACGTACACGGCCGGTTCGTCCTGCATTGCCACCTGCGGTTCGGCCCCACAGACCGCGATTCGACCTGGGGACCGCGTGCAGGTCATCGTCACGGTCAGGTACCACTGGCTCAATTACCTCGGTACGAAGCTCAGTCTCGCCTCGACCCCGATCACCGGAAGGGCCTCGATGAGGCTCGAGGGGCTGATGCCCGGCCTCGTTTCGAATCAGACCGCGACGGGCTGCTACCCGGACGCACCGGCAGGCGCATGAAACCGCGCCTCCCCATCAACTTCTCGGATGAGCGTGGGGCGACGCTCTTGCTCGTGGCGCTCTCGATGTTCGCACTCGTCGCTCTCGTTGCCGTCGTGATCGAGACCGCCAACTGGTACGAGCACAAGCGACACCTCCAACTCCAGGCTGACGCCGGCGCTCTGGCAGGCGCTGCGACGTTCAACCGCTGCGTAACAGACGCGAGTGCCGCAAATGCCTCGATGATCGGGTACGCGAAGAAGTACGGAGGCGATCCGGACCCGCCTGTCGGCTACTCCCCGGCACACAACCTGCAGGTCTCAAATGAGAGCAACGTGCTGATCCGCGTCAACTCGCAGGAGTACGGCAGCGGCGGTGTCGACAGCTCGCAGACGGATCCGGGGCCTGGAGGCCCGCCATGCCAAGCGGGATACGTCGACGTGAAAGCGACGGAGAACGGCCTCCCCTGGCTTTCTTTTCTAAGCGGTGCGGTGCCTTCGATCAATGCGCATGCGCGCGTGTCAGTTTTCGAGATTGACACGCTCGGGGGCGCACTTCCGCTCGCCGTTGAGGACGTCAACCCGCTCGCTGCTGCCGCCCTGTTCGTGAACGAGGATGGGAGCAACGCCGTCCTCGGCAGGGCGCAACTTCTGCCTGGGGCGTCGACGACACTCAACGGCCAGAGCCTCATCCCCTGGAGCGGTGTCAGCATGGCCCCGGTCTCGATCCAGACTCGGGACACGGGTGTCGTGATCGCGCTATGCACGAACAAGAGGCTCTGCTCCGATCCCGCCAACACGAACTGGATGACCGGTTCACTGGCGGCGGTGTGCAGCCAGCCGCTGGTCACGTGTGACGCTGGAAGCGGAACACGGCCCGGACTCGAATTCATCCACGGCTACAGCGAGTCCGGCACAGGATCAGCTTCCAACCCGATTCTGCGCAGCGTGACGCTGACGTCGGGCACGTGCACCGATGACTCGGCGCCGTACTTCCTCCTGAACGGAGGCTGCGCTGCCGGCGTGGATGCCGAACTCGACTTCGGCATCACGGGCGACCCCACGATCCCGGTGAACGCGGGCGGCATGAACGCTTCGGTGTCGATCGGCAATTGCAACTTGACCTACGTCAGTTCTAGCGGCACCACCAGCTCTTGGACCAACTCCGGCTGCGTCAACATTGCGAGTGGAGCAGGGCAGGTGCCGGTGACGCTGGACTGGCAGACGGGTCAAGGGAGGACCAAGGTCACCGGCTCCTTCAGCCAGGTCGCACGCCCATTTGCCAACGACGGCCCGCCTGCCACCCAGTCCTACCCCATCGAATATGTGGATATCAGCCAAGGCGCCAGCTGCACGAGCGGCGATGCGCATTCCGTTCCTTTCAGCTCCTACACGATGTGCGTCGGCATCGGCGTCAAGGGGAGCCTCGAGAACGCTCGTGACTTCAACGATCCGACGAGGCTGCTCAGGTTCCGCGGCAGCACCGCGAGTCACACCGGGGCGGTCGACTGCGGCGGCGTCAACCTTCGCGCCATGATCGCCAACGGATGCACGACACCCGTGTCGCGCAACGACGGAGAATTCTGCCCCAACTCGGCGCTTCCCGTGAACTGCCTCCCCATCCTGACCGGTCTCAAGACAGGACAGGAGAACCAGGGAATGGACCTTCGCTGGGTGCGCAACGGAGTGTGCACAGCGAACAACTGGCAGAACACGACGGGCGACCCCGGCGACCTCCCCGAGATCCCGAATGGCGATCCGAGGGTCGTTCCGCTGATTATCACGATGTACCGCGCCTTTGCGGGAAGTGGGGGCGGCTACGTTCCGGTAATCGGCTTCGCAACGTTCTACGTCACCGGTTGGAGTGGCGCAGACGCTGCCTGCAACGGAATCAACGCACCGGTCCCGCCCGAAGGACAGGGCGAGCAAGCCGTCATCTGGGGCCATTTCATCAAGTACGTCGGCAACCTCGGAACGTCGACTGGGACCGCCGCGTGCAGCTTTGATCCTGCGCAACTTGCTCCATGCATCACTGTCATGACGAGGTAAAGGAGGAGGAGGAGGAACGTGGTCGAGATCGCTCAGAATCTTTTTTCAACGAGGAGAGGATCATTTCTCGTCGGCGTGGTGGCGGCAGCGCTTGCAGGCATTGTGCTGCTCGCCTATCTGCACAATTACCGAAGCAGTTTCAACGCCAGCGGCGTGCGGGCTCCCGTTCTGGTAGCCAAGAATCTGATCCAAAAGGGAACGCCTGGGAACATCGTCGGCCAGACGAACCAGTTTCAGGTCGCGAACATCCCCAAGGCCCAGCTACAGACCGGAGCGATCTCGGATCCGGCAGCACTCCGCGGTCGAGTTGCGATCGTCGACATCTACCCGGGCCAGCAGCTCAGCGCCGCCGACTTCGTCTATGCGGCCCCGGGTGCCCTTACCGTTTCAATCAGTCGGAACGACCGTGCAATCTCGGTGCCAATCGACGCCGCGCACTCTCTGAACGGCCAACTCACGAACGGCGACCACATCGACGTCTTCGTCGGCATGAACAGGAAAGGCGCCGGGGGCAGCAAGCCGGTCATCAAGCTCCTCATGCAAGACATTCAGGTACTGCGGGCGCCACTGGCCGGCGTCACCACGCTGAAGGTGAGCCAGAAGCAGGCAGCTGCTCTCGCATGGGCAGTGGACAACGGCAAGCTGTGGTTCGTTCTGCGCCCGCCGAGCGGCGCCACCAATCCAAACCCGGGTCTCATCACTGCCGACACCCTCCTGACGCTGAAGCCGGTGCGCTAGCCATGGCCAGTCGCATCCATGCCCTCGTCGCGATCGACAGTGGAGTTGACAGCCAGCTCATCCAGTCGCTCCTTCCCGAGAGCAACGGGATCGAGGTCGTAGGGATCATCAATGGCCTCGAGGAAAGTTGGCGCACGTTGCAAGAGACGGCGCCCGAGCTCGTGATCATCGCCTGCGAGGGCTATTCCGATCGGACGCTGTACTTCATCGAAAGCGCGGTCAAGCAACAGGCTGAGCGGCCCGTGGTGGTACTGACCACGGGCTCGCCGAACGGGTTCGTTCGCCGCGTCTTCGAAGCCGGTGCCGACGACATCGTCACCTTGCCGGAGCCCCCGGAGCGCATCGCGTTCGCGCTCGAGAAAGCCGTCGCGCGGCGTCGCGGGGCCGCAGTCGCGAGCGGCATCGCGCTCGCGCCCATGATCTGCGTGCTCGGCCCGAAGGGGGGAACCGGAAAGACGCTCGTATCGACGAACCTGTCGATTGCGCTTGCCCTGGCCGGTTCCAAGGTCGTGCTCGTCGACCTCGACCTGCAGTTCGGCGACATCGGGTTGGCGCTGGGCCTCCGCCCCGACAAGACGATCTACGACCTCGCCCGGTCGGGCGGCTCCCTCGACGAGGACAAGCTCGATGCGTACATCGTCAGGCACACGTCGGGCCTCGGGGTTCTCCTGGCGCCGACGCGGCCGGATCAGGCGAGCGCGGTGACCGTCGACTTTCTCCGAGACGTGTTCACGACGCTTCGATCGATGTCTGACTACGTGATCGTGGACACTCCGCCGGGATTTACTCCGGAAGTGATTGCTGCCATCGATGCGTCCAGTGACGTCTGCATGGTCGGAATGCTCGACTCACTTTCGCTCAAGAACACGAAGCTCGGCCTCGAGACACTGGAGTTGATGGGCTACAACCAGAATCGCGTCTCACTGGTGTTGAACCGCGCCGACACGCGGGTTGGCATCACCCACGAGGACGTCGAAGCGATCATCGGCCGCGCACCGGAGGTGCTCATTCCCAGCGATCGCCAGATTCCCATCTCAGTGAACGACGGAACGCCGATCGTGATTCAAGAGGAGCGGTCCGACGCTGCGCGCGCATTCCAGAAGCTCGCCGCCCGCTACAGGGAAGACGAGCCCAAAGAGCAACCCAGCGAAATGGCGAGCAGCCACGTTGCTAAGCGCCGCTTCGCGTGGAGGTCATGATGGAGCTTCACGAACGCCTCTCGACTTCTCGACCCGTAGCCGCTCCTTCCGGGCCCGATCCATTCGCCGAGGTCAAGAACCGCATTCACCTCGCAGTCATCGGTGAGCTTGGGCCCCAGCTGTTCAGCGCAAGCATGGATCCGATCGCGCTGCGCGAGAGGGTCATCAACGACATTCGCACGCACCTCGCCGGAGAAGGCGGTATCTCGCGAGACGACCGGGAGCGGCTCGTAGCGGAGATCTCCGACGACATCCTCGGCCACGGCCCGATCGAGCGCCTGCTCGCTGACGACAGCGTGACCGAGATCATGGTCAATGGGCCCTTCGACGTCTGGGTCGAGCGCCAAGGCCGGCTCTACCAAACGACAGTGCGTTTCAACGACGACTCGCACCTACGCCGGATCATCAACAAGATGGTCGCGCAGGTCGGGCGGCGCATCGACGAGTCCTCCCCGATGGTCGACGCCCGGCTGCCGGACGGCAGCCGCGTGAATGCCGTGATCCCGCCGCTTTCGCTCAGCGGCCCGCTTATCACGATCCGGAAGTTCGCGAACAAGCGGCTCGACCTCCAGGAGATGATCCGGCTGGGGACGGTGAGCGAGGAGACTGTCGACTTCCTCCAACGCTGCATCGGCGCTCAGCTCAACATCCTGATCTCCGGCGGTACGGGCACAGGAAAGACGACGCTGCTCAACGCCCTCTCGCAGGCGGTTTCCGACGCCGAGCGCATCGTCACGATCGAGGATGCTGCCGAACTCCAGCTCAAGCAGGCGCACGTCTTGAGGCTCGAGGGTCGCCCTAAGAACATCGAGGGTCAGGGCGAGATCACCATTCGCGATCTCGTCCGCAATGCACTCCGCATGCGGCCCGACCGGATCATCGTCGGCGAGGTCCGCGGCGCAGAGGCACTGGACATGCTCCAGGCGATGAACACCGGCCACGACGGATCGCTTACAACCGTGCACGCGAACGCGCCGCGCGACGCGCTCGCCCGCATCGAGACCATGGTGCTGATGGCGGGCTACGACCTGCCGCTGCGGGCGATCCGCCAGCAGGTCGCGTCAGCGCTCGACCTGATCGTTCACCTCGAGCGGCTCGAGGACGGCTCCCGTCGCGTGACGGCGATAACGGAAGTGCAGCGGATGGAGTCGGAGGTGATCACGCTGCAGGACATCTTCACGTTCAAGCTCGAGAACGTGCGCCAGGACCACACGGTCGTCGGACGGCTCGCGGCAACAGGCTTGCGCCCGACATTCCTGTACAAGTTCGCCAAGCGCGGGATCGGCCTGCCGAACGATCTGTTCGTCATTCCCGGCCCGGAGATCCCCGAGCTCGCGAGGGCGGCCCAGCAATGAGGCGACTGCTGCTCACGCTAGCCGTTGTCGCGCTGGGAGCCGTCACGACCGCGCTCGCCGCGGCGGCCGGCGGCGGGCCGCCGCGTGTAACCGAAGCGGCGGGCACCAGCTTTCCGAGCCAGTCGTACATCCTGACGCTGCCGCACGGCACGCAGCTGAAGCCCGGCGCCGTTCACGTCTTCGAAAACGCCCGAGCGGTCAGCGGCTTGACAGTCACGCCGGCCGGCGAGAGCAGCTTGCGGCAGTTCGGGGCTGTGCTCGTCATCGACGCGAGTACGAGCATGGAGGGTAAGCCCGAGCGGGCTGCATTCTCAGCGGCGCAGGTGTTCGCGGCTCAGCGCACGGGCCATGAGCAGCTGGCGGTGGTGACGTACAACGTCGCACCGACCGTCGTACTGCCTTTTACCAGCGACCAGGCAAGGATCGACCAGGCACTCTCGAAGCAGCCGCCGTTCTTGTTCGGCACGCACATCTACGACGCAGTCGTTCATTCGATCGAGCT
>Ga0137369_10001447_pt1 | contig 23938 bp, 23 predicted proteins | sample SagtaG_12_FD_104918 | JGI IMG/M metagenome (GOLD analysis project Ga0137369, IMG submission 104918) | Vadose zone soil microbial communities from Sagehorn Ranch, Mendocino, California, USA - Sage1_L_113_16 metaG | ecosystem: Environmental > Terrestrial > Soil > Vadose zone | place: USA... | reverse complement strand
TCTCGAAGGGCACGAAGGTCAAGTGGACAAACGGCGGGAGTGTCAGCCACACCACGACGTCGAACAAGGGCTTGTGGGACTCGGGCGCGCTCGCTCCCGGTGCCGCCTTCGGCCACGTGTTCAAAGAGGTCGGGACGTTCAAGTACCACTGCACGATCCATCCCACGTTGATGCACGGCAAGATCGTAGTGACCTGAACCTGCGGATCCGTCACGGGCGGGATCGTGAGCGCTCTGATGCGGTTGGATCCCGGTCCGGGTTGTCGACCCCTACGGCACATCCGGGCGGGAAGCTCCCGATCCGTTCAGCTGAATCGGGACGCGCCGATCCGGTTGCCTCACGTCGTTGTGCAGAAGGCTGTGATGGTCTGGAGCGTCGGCACGAAGAAACAGCCTGAAGGGTTCAGAATCCACGATTCGCGGGTCGCGGAGCCGCCGGTAGCATGCGCTCTCCTCGATGGGAAGGAGATCCATGCCTTTCTCGCTCGTCTACTTCCTCGTCGGCCGCATCCTCGGAAACGGGCAACGTGTGGGGATCCAAAACTCGGTTCCGCCCTAATTGACACTGGTAGGTAGCATCCCCGCACCTTGGGATCCTTCGTCTACTTCGTCCTCGTTCGTCTCGTCCGAGGGCTCACCGGACGTGGGAGTGTGTCGCAGCTCCAGCTCGAGAACGCCGTCCTGCGCCACCAGGTGAAGGTGCTCAGACGTTCGGTCCGCCGGCCGGAGCTTCGCGACCGGGATCGGGCGTTCCTCGCCGCGGCGAGCAGGACGCTCTCCCGGGACCGATGGGCTTCGTTCATGGTCAGGCCGCAGACCATCCTTCGCTGGCACCGAGAGCTCGTGCGTCGCAAGTGGACCTACCGTGGTCGAGGCCCCGGCTGACCGCCCCTCGATCCGGAGACGTCGGATCTCATCTGGGCAGAGAGAACCCCAGATGGGGGTGCGTGAGGATCCAGGGCGAGCTCCGCAAGCTCGGGATCCGGGTTGGAGCAAGCACGATCCGGCGGATCCTTCGCCGTGGGGGGCCTGGGTCCCGCACCACGCCGGACCGGCCCGACCTGGAGTCAGTTCCTCCGAGCACAGGGGAAGGGAGTGCTGGCCTGCGACTTCTTTACCGTGGAGACCGTGTTCCTGAAGACGCTCTACGTCCTGTTCTTCGTCGAGCTCTCCACCAGACGCGTCCACGTGGCCGGCACGACCAGCCGACCCGACTCAGCCTGGGTCACCCAGCAGGCTCGGAACCTCTCGATCATCGGAGGCCTCGAGGACAAGCACATCCTGCTCCGGGATCGAGACTCGAAGTTCTTCGGACCGTTCGACGAGGTCGTCCGGACCGAAGGAATTCACGGTGGTGAAGACACCCGTCCGCACACCGCAGGCGAACGCCGTCGCGGAGCGTTGGGTCGGGTCCGTTCGACGGGAGTGCCTCGACCTGTCCTCATTTTCGGCCGGCGCCACCTACAGCGCGTCCTAGGCGCGTACACCGACCACTACAACCTGGCCAGGCCGCATCGGAGCCTCCAACTTCAGCCGCCAGAGCCGGGATCGGACCCTGAGACGATGCCCAGGACGAAGGTCCGACGCCGCGATGTTCTGGGCGGACTCATCCACGAGTACCACCGGAGCGCAGCATGACTCCGTGGGTCCCGAGTGACCCAGCGGGGTGTGGCGAACGTCGCCAGCCCGCGGACGAGCAGGTCGATCCCGAACTCGAACCGCTCGTCCAGTCGGCCGAGAAGAGAAGGTCGACCGCGCCACGCTTATGCGGGAACCGGTCCTCCGGCAACGAGAGCACGCACGGGCGGAACATCCCGATGATCTGATCGGGCGGGAGGTCCTCCCCCGTGGGGGGACCCCATGGGGAGCCTCTCCTTGAACGCAGACGCTCCCACCTACAGACCCATGAGATCAGCGGCGAACGCGATGACCCTCGTCAGGGATCCCGACCGTCGCGGCACGTCCCCCGGAGCTGGATGAACTTGTCAACCAAGCTCTTCGGCCATCGGCTTCGGGACCCTGGCGGCCAGGAGAGCCACGCTGCGACGCCCGCAATCAGGCAGGGATGGTGGCATGAACTACAACACGGTGTCCTCTCGCTACGACGTACCGAGGAAGTCCAAGACCAGCCGGTCGAACTCCTCCGGACGTTCGAGACTTGGCACGCGGGCGGTTCCGGCGATAACGACTTTGCGCGCGCCCGGAATCCCGGACGTGAGCCGGTCGGCGATCTCACGAATGTCGGAGACGTTCTCGCTTCCCACGAGGACGAGGGTAGGAACGCGGAGCTCGACGTAGCGGCTCCCAACGTCGGGCACGAGCAGCTCCTCCTGCATCTCCTCCCACACCGGAGCTTGCAGCTCCAGCGGGCGTTTGCCCTCGGACCATAGGGGGATATCGAGACCGATGCACCTGCAGGCGCTGTGCGAGAGGTGGGGACGCTCTACCTGCTCTTCAAACCGCCGCGGGTGGATCTGAGTCACGGCCCTCCGCTTGACGGACCCGGACCGGTGGACGAAGCTCGCCACATCGGTCGGGAGTCGGCCCGATCGATCGGGCGGGGAAGGGGGTCCATGTCTCACTCGAGGTGGACGGGTGGTGCGCTCGGGTTGCTCTCGGCGCTTGTCCTGCTCGCGAGCGCGTGCGGGCGCTCGGTCTCCAACAACAAGCCCTCGCCCTCGGGAGCGGGAGTGGCGCTCGCGACGACCACGCCGGCCGGGACCCAACCGGTCGACTCGATCACGTGGGGCCTGTACCGGGAGACGAACTCGCTGGATCCGATCTACGCCTTCGACTACCCGGAGAACACGGTGCTGGCGGTGCTCTGTGAGACCCTCCTCCATCAGAACCCTGACGGGTCGATCACTTCCGGCCTCGCCGATCTCTCCTACCCCGATGCGACGACGCTGGTGTTCACGCTGAAACCGGGCGTGACGTTCTGGGACGGAAACCCCCTGACGCCCGAAGACGTCGTCTACAGCCTCGAGCGCAACACGGATTCGGGCCTCGGCGGCTTCTACGGCGCCACCTACAGCCGGGTGAGCTCGATCGAGGCGACCGGCCCGGACCAGGTGACGATCACCCTCACCCAGCCCGACTACTGGCTACCCGGCGAGCTGGCCTCGACCTCTGGCTGGATCGTGGAGATGTCCTACGTCGAGTCCCAGGGGAAGGACTTCGGCACGCCCTCGGGCGGGACGATGTGCACCGGCTCGTACAAGCTGGATTCCTGGAAGCCCGGTGACGTGCTCTCCGCGGTGCGCAACGACAGCTACTGGAACCCCGACGTGAAGCCGCTCGTGCGCCAGATCGACTTCAAGGGCGCGCCGGATACGGCCAGCCTGACGTCGGCGCTCCTGAACGGCGGCATCAACGGGTACTACGCCTTCGGGATCGACACACTCGACCAGCTGAAGCAGAGCAGCAACGTGACCGTCACGAACGGCGCGGGCTGGAACTCCGACGCCTTCATCGTCTCGAGCTTCGACGGCGCACTGGGCGACGTCCGCGTCCGCCAAGCCCTGTCGATGGCGCTCGACCGGCAGGGCATCATCGACACCGTGTACAAGGGCGCCGCGCTGATGCCGAAGTCGCTGTCTGCGCCCGGGACCTGGGGGTACGGCGGGAGCGAGTTCCAGTCGGCGTGGAACGACCTGCCGGACATCACGCAGGACGTGGACCAGGCGACGACGCTCGTCAAAGAGGCCGGGGCCACCGGCAAGACGATCACGATCGGGATGTCGAGCGAGCTCAGCAACCTAGCGACGGAAGCGAGCGCGTACCAATCGGCGGCCGAAGCGATCGGCATGCACGTGAAGCTCAAGTCCGTCTCGGCCGCCAACTACATCAACTTCTTCATCGATCCGAAGGCTCGTGAGGGGATCGACGGGTTCTTCACGGTCAACTACGGCGACTACGCGGACCCGGCCGCCTTGCTGTCCACGCTGGTCCTGCCCGACGGGTCGCAGAACTACTCGGGCTACTCGAACCAGCAGGTCACAGACCTGATGAACGCGGCGCGCACCGAGGCCGACCCAAACAAGCGCGCGCAGGACGTAGCGGATGCCCAGAAACTGATCATGCAGGACCTGCCCTGGATCCCGAACGCCCTGCCGAGCTCCTCGCTCGTGACGAGCTCGAACCTGACCGGCGCAGTCGCCTCCTTCGCCTACATGTTCGCGCCGTGGGCGAACGATCTCGGCGGGACGTGACCCGGCTCACGGCGGCCGGGTGAGCCGGTGCGCGCTCGGTTCTTCCTGCGCCGGTTGGCGATGCTCGTCGCCACGCTCCTGGTCTCGAGCTTCATCATCTTCAGCGCGCTGTTCATCGCACCGGGCAACCCGATCGCGGTGCTCTCCGGCGGCAGGACACTGCCGCCGGAGAGCGTCAAGATCCTCGAGGCCCGATACCACCTGGACGACCCATTCCTCACGCAGTACTGGCTCTGGCTGAAGGGCGCCCTGCACGGCGACTTCGGCATCTCGATCGCGCTTCGCGAGAACGTCTCCACGCTGATCGCCTCCCGGATCGGGACCACCGCCGCTCTCGTCCTGTACGCGTCGGTCCTGATCCTCGTGATCGGGATCGGGCTCGGATTGGTCGCCGGACTCCGCCGGGGGCTCCTCGATACGAGCGTGCTCGCGGCGACGGCCATCTCGGCGGCGATCCCGTCGTTCGTGGCCGCGATCGTCCTGATCTTGTTGTTCTCCGTGAAGCTCACCGTGTTCCCGTCGCTCGGGAACGGCCGGGGGGTGTTCGGGACGATCTACCACCTCACGCTCCCGGCCGTGGCTCTCGCGATCTCCTCCTTAGCGATTGTGGCCCGCGTGACGCGCGCATCCGTCCGGGAGGAGTTCGAGCGCGAGCACGTGCAGACCGCGGTGAGCCGAGGGATCCCATCCCGCCAGCTCATCCGTCGGCACGTGCTGCGGAACGCGGCGATCCCCATCACCACGATCGCGGGGATCACGATCGCCTCGCTGATCGCGATCGCGGCGGTGGTCGAGCGCGCGTTCGGGCTGAACGGGCTCGGCGCCTACCTCGTGGCCGCGGCGAACTCGAAGGACTTCGCCGTCGTCCAGGGCATTTCGCTCGTTCTGGTGGCGGCTTTCGTCGTGGTCAACCTGCTGGTCGATCTGCTCTACGCCGTCCTCGACCCGCGCGTGGATCTCGGGAGCCGCGCCTTGTGAGCGACGTTGCGGCGCCGGTCGAAAAGCCCGCGTACCGGTCCTGGTTCGCGCTCCTGCGGGCGACCGGCGCGGCCGGGGTGGCCTCTGCGGTCGTGATCGCGATGGCCACGCTCGTCGCGGCCCTGGGCCCGGCCCTCGCGCCCGACAGCCCCTTCCTCGGCCAGCTGTCCTACTCGTACGTCGGCTCGATCGTCGGGCATCCCCTCGGCTTCGACGGGCAGGGGCGCGACCTGCTCTCCAGACTGCTCGTCGGCGCTCGGACCTCGATGGTAGGACCGCTCGCGGTGGTCGTGCTCTGTGTGGCGGTCGGGACGGTGCTCGCCGTGTCCGCCGCGTGGAGACGCGGGGCGTACGACGCGTTCGTCTCCTCGGGCCTCGATATCCTCTTCGCCTTCCCGGGGATCTTGCTGGCGATCCTCGCGGCGACCGTGTTCGGGGCCGGGCTCGTCGCGGCTACCCTCGCGCTCTCGATCGCCTATACCCCGTACGTCGCCCGGGTCCTTCGTGGAGCGGCCCTCCGAGAACGGAGCCAGCAGTACGTTGCCGCGCTCGAGGTCCAGGGAGCCTCCGCCCTGTCGATCTGCCTCCGGCATCTGATCCCGAACATGCTCCCCCTGATCGTCGCCCAGGGCACCATCCTGTTCGGGTACGCCATGGTCGACCTGGCGGCCATCTCGTTCCTCGGCCTCGGCGTGCAGCCGCCGAACCCCGACTGGGGCGTGATGATCTCGGAGAACCAGTCGGGCGTGGTGCAGGGCTATCCCCTCGCGGCGCTGTCGGCCGGCATCTGCATCGTCGTCGTCGTCGTCGCGTTCAACATCCTCGGCGAGCGCCTGTACGACCAGGCGCAGGCGCGGCGACGGTGAGCGAGACCCGCGCCTCGGGAGATGCGATCGCCGATCTCGAGGCGCTCGCCCCCCCGGCGTTGCTCGAGGTCGGGGGCCTCGTGGTCGACCTGCTCGTCGAGGGAGAGCTGCGAACCGTGCTGCACGACATCTCGCTCACAGTGCAGCCGGGCGAGGCCCTCGGCCTGGTCGGTGAGTCGGGCTCGGGCAAGTCGATGACGGCCCGCGCGATCGACCGGCTCCTCCCCGAGGGCGCGAGGGTCCGTGGCTCGATCCGGTTCGACGGGCGTGACGTCATGGCGCTGTCGGGCTCGGCCCTCCGACGCTACCGTGGGGAGGTCGCGATGATCTTCCAGGACCCACGAGCGCACACGAACCCGGTCCGCCGGGTCGGGGACTTCATGACCGAGGCGCTCCGCACGAACGCCGGGGTGCCGAGGCACGAAGCCGAAGATCGAGCGGTGGAGCTGCTCGAGAGCGTCGGGATCGCGGACGGACGTCGCCGACTGACCCAGTACCCCCACGAGCTGTCCGGCGGGCTGCTGCAGCGGGCGATGATCGCGACGGCGCTGCTGACCGAGCCCCGGCTGCTTCTGGCCGACGAGCCGACGACGGCCCTCGACGTGACCACGCAGGCCGAGGTGATGGCCATCCTCGACGAGCTCCGGCGCGAGCTCGGCCTCGCGATGGTGTTCATCACGCACAACCTCGAGCTCGCGGCGGCCGTGTGCGACCGGACCGTCGTGATGTACGCGGGCCAGGTCGTCGAGGTGCGCTCCTCGGCGCTGCTGCACACCGATCCGCTCCATCCCTACACGGCGGCCCTGGCGGCGGCCAGACCGGACATCGCGTCCACGGCGGACCGACTGCTCGCGATCTCCGGCCGGCCGCTCTCGGCATTCGAGGCACCACCGGACGAGTGCGCGTTCGCACCGAGGTGCCCGCACGTTCGCGACCGGTGCCGCGAGTGCCGTCCACCCTTGGTCGAGCTCGACGGAGGCCGGTCCCGGTGTGTTCGCGCCGAGGAGCTCCGCGGGCGGCTGGGGGTGCGGCCGCATGGATAGCTCGGCCGAGCCCGTGCTGGTAGTGGACGGTCTTCGGAAGACCTTCGCGGACCTCGTGGCCGTGGACGATGTGAGCCTCCGGGTCCGGCCGGCGGGCTCGCTCGCGATCGTCGGCGAGTCCGGCTCGGGCAAGACGACGGTCGCCAAGATGATCGTGGGCCTCGAACGGCCCACGGCGGGAACGATCCGCGCGTGCGGGCGGGACAGGTCCAGCCCTGCGCGATCGACCGCCGAACGCCGGCTTCGGGGCCGCGAGGTCCAGATCGTGTTCCAGGATCCTTACACCAGCCTGGATCCACGGCAGACCGTCGAACGGACACTGGACGAGGTGCTGCGGTTGCACCACCCCGACCTCGACACCGACGGGCGCCGGGCGCGCGTCCGTGAGCTCCGCGAGCTGGTCGGCCTCGACGCCCGGCAGCTCCGGGCCCTGCCGCGCTCGCTCTCCGGCGGGCAGCGCCAGCGGGTGGCGATCGCGCGGGCGCTGGCGGCAGAGCCGAGGGTACTGATCCTCGATGAGTCGGTGGCGGCGCTCGACGTCTCGATCCAGGCACAGGTCCTGAACCTGCTCGCCGACATCCGCGACGAGACCGGGGTCTCCTACGTGCTGATCAGCCACGACCTGGCGGTCGTCCGCCAGCTGACGGAAGAGACGATCGTGATGTGGCGAGGCGCGGTCGTGGAGCAGGGCCCGACCGGCCGCGTCCTCGACGCTCCGAAGCACGAGTACACGAAGCGGTTGCGCGCGAGCGTGCCGCGGCCCGGCTGGAAGCCCGGGCGTCGATCATCGGAGGTATCGGAGGAGGAGCGAAGGTGACGGAGGAGCTGCAGTATCTGTCGGCGGTCGACGCGCTCAGGCTGTTCCGGACGCGGGAGCTGTCACCGGTCGAGCTGATGACGGCGGTGATCGACCGCGCCGAGAAGGTCGAGCCGACGATCAACGCGTTCGCGGCGACCCGGTACGAGGAAGCGCTCGACGCCGCCCGGGCGGCCGAGCGACGGTACGCCGGCGGGGTGGACGTCCCGCGAGCGCTCGAGGGCGTGCCCGTCGCGGTGAAGGAGGAGGCGCCGATCGCCGGGCAGCCGAACACGCTCGGCTCCCTGCCCCTGAAGGACGAGGTCGCCGACCACACCGCGGTGTTCGTGCAACGGATCCTCGACGAAGGAGGCATCGTCCACGCGCGGACCACGACGCCCGAGTTCTCGTGTACGGCCGTCACGTGGTCCCGGCTGTGGGGCGTGACCCGGAACCCCTGGAACCCGGCGTTCGCGCCGGGCGGCTCGAGCGGCGGCTCGGGCGCGTCCCTCGCGGCCGGGTCGACGACGCTCGCGACGGGCTCGGACATCGGCGGCTCGATCCGGATCCCCGCGTCGTTCTGCGGCGTGGTCGGGTTCAAGCCGCCGTACGGGCGGGTCCCGGAGGTGGAGATCTTCAACCTGGACCACTACTGCCACGAGGGGCCCTTGGCCCGTACCGTCCGAGACGTCGCCCTGCTCGAGAACGTGATCGCCGGTCCGCACCCCAGCGACGTAGCCTCGATCCGGCCCAAGCTCGGCATCCCCGAGCGCCTCGAGCCGATCGCCGGCATGCGGATCGCCCTGTCGACCGATCTCGGCTGTTACGCGGTCGACCCCGACGTCGTCACCAACACGCTCGCAGCAGCGGACCGGTTGCGGGACGCGGGAGCGACCGTCGATGGGGTCGCACTGCCGTGGGACCTCGCGACGATCGGCCGCGCCGCCCGGATCCATTTCGCGATGATCTTCGGCCCCTCCATCCAAGAGCTCTACGACCAGCACGGCGACGACCTCACGTCGTACACACGGCGGTTCGTGGAGTCCTCGGCGGAGATCGGCAAGGACGCGTTCGTCGAGGGCCTCGAGCTCGAGGCGCGCGTCTACGAGCCGCTCGGCGAGCTCCTCGAGCGGTTCGATGCCCTGATCTGTCCGACGTTCACCGTCCCCGCGCTCCCGGCCGAGTGGGACGAGGGCGACCCCGTCGAGGTCGACGGGCGCACTCTCTCGAATTGGGACGAGATCCTCATGACGGTGCCGTTCAACATCGCCAGCCGGTGCCCGGTGATGAGCGTGCCCTCGGGCCTGGCCCGGACGGGGGTGCCGACCGGCCTGTCGATCGTCGGCAAGACGTACGACGATGTCACGGTATTCCGGGTGGCGGCGGCGCACGAGGAGCGCTTGCCGTGGCTCGACGCGCCGGGGCGCCGGCCCGCGCTGTGACGGGACCACTCTCGCAAACCCCGTCGGGCAAGCTTCGGGCCAGGGCGATCGGCGTGCCTTTCGCCGGCGAGCCGGGTCCATGGAACGCGATCACGGACGTCCCCGGGGTCGAGGTGGGCTTCGCCACCCTGATCGAAGGCGACGACGTTCGGACCGGCGTGACCGCGATCCACCCTCGAGGCCGGGACGGCGCCGGCGATCCCGTCGTCGCCGGATTCCACTCGTTCAACGGCAACGGCGAGATGACCGGCGCCTCGTGGATCGCGGAGTCGGGCACCTGCACGGGCCCGATCTGCATCACCAACACCCACGCCGTGGGGGTTGTCCACCAGGCCGTGGTTCGATGGACCACCGAGGTCCATCCGGACGTCGCCGAGGGCTGGCTGCTCCCAGTCGTGGCCGAGACGTGGGACGGGTACCTGAGCGACATCGGAGGCGACCACGTCTCGATCGAGGACGCTCGGCGCGCGATCGAGGGCACGTCGTCGGGGCCGGTCGAGGAGGGCTCGGTCGGCGGCGGCACCGGGATGAACTGCTACCACTTCAAGGGCGGATCGGGGACCGCCTCGCGCGTGGTGACCCACGGGGGCGAGCGCTACACCGTCGGCGTGTTCGTCCAGGCCAACTTCGGCGACCGGCGCGAGCTGGTGGTCGCCGGCGTGCCGGTGGGCGTCGAGCTCCTCGAGGACGACCCGATGGAGGAGTTCTTCGCGGCGCCGCCGGGCACCGGCTCGGTGATCGGGATCGTGGCGACCGACGCTCCCCTGCTCCCGGATCAGTGCCGGGCCCTGGCCCGGCGGATGGTCGTTGGGATCTCCAGGACGGGCACCTCGGGCTCGCACTTCTCCGGCGATTTGTTCCTGGCGGTGTCCGTGGCGAACCCGGATGCCTTCGCGACGGTCGCGCAGGCCTTCGCCGGATCGGCGGCTCCCTACGGCGAGGTCCGCTTCGTCCCGTGGGTTTTCCTCGACCCCTTCTTCGAGGCCGTGTCCCGGTCGACCGAGGAAGCGGTGCTGAACACGCTGACCGCGAACCGGGAGATGGTCGGGCTCCGTGGGCATCGGTCTCCGGCGCTGCCGACGGACGAGGTCGTCCGGCTCCTGCGCGCCCACCGGGTGATGGAGTGACGCCTCGACGGCGGCCGGACCTTCGTTCCGCCGAGGCGCTCGGGCTGATGGCCGGACCGCCTCCCTTCGCCGACCGTGGGGTCACACTCGCGAACTGGCAGGAGCCGCCGTTCAACCGGTGGGCGTTCCAGCACGTCCGCGAGCTGATCCCGACCGCGCGGATCGGCCGCGGCGACGGACCCGCCTGGCGGCTCCCGCGTGGCGAGCGGGATGTGTCGGGGATCCGGTTCCGCGCCGGCGGTCGCGAGATGACCGTCGAGCAGCTCCTCCGACGCACCTGGACGGATGGGTTCCTCGTCCTGCACCGGGGCCGGATCGTTGCCGAGCGGTACCTGAACGGCCTCACGCCAGGGACGCCGCACCTGTTGATGTCGGTCTCGAAATCGGTGGTGTCGACGATCGCGGGCACCCTCGCGGACCGAGGCGCACTGGACCCGTCCGGGCCCGTGACCGACCTCGTGCCCGAGCTCGGGCGCACTTCCTTCGAGGGCGCCACCATCCAGCAGCTCCTCGACATGCGCACCGGGACCCGGTTCGACGAGAACTACGAGGACCCAGACGCGGACGTGCGCGTGTACGAGCAGGTGTACCTATGGCGTCCGCGCAGCGGTCGGCGGCCGCCGCCGGACGCCCTCGCGTACTTCTCAACGCTCCGCAACGACGGCGAGCACGCCGGCCCGTTCCGCTACCGGTCGATCCTTCCCGACGTTCTCGCCTGGGTGCTCGAGCGCGCGGCGGGAGTTCGGCTCCATGAGCTGATCGCTCGAGAGCTCTGGCAGCCGATGGGCGCCGAGTTCGATGCCGAGATCACCGTCGACGCGCACGGCAACCCCATGGCCGACGGAGGGATCTGCGCGACGCTGCGTGACCTCGGGCGGTTCGGGCAGTTGTTCGTCCAATGGGGCCGGCGTGGTGAACGCGCAATCGTCCCGCGCTGGTGGATCGAGGACACGGTCCGCGGAGCACCCGACGGGCCGCGGGCGTTCGTCGAGGGCGACGACCCACCGGGCTTCCCGAAGGGAACGCACTACCGGAACAACTGGTGGGTCGAGGACCCGGTCGCGCCGTCCTTCTCCGCGCTCGGGATCAACGGGCAGCACGTCTTCGTGCACGTTCCGTCCCAGACCGTGGTCGTGAAGTTCTCGACCTGGCCGGTCGCGCTCAGCCCGGCGATGCGACGGACCACGATCGGCGCGATGCTGGCGATCGCCGACGCCCTCGCGTCGGACACGGCATGATCCACGAGGGACGATCGGGGGCACTGTTGCGTTGGCTAAAGCCCGGGCGCGGTGGACCTATCGTCCCGGCACGTATCAGATCACGAGGGCCAGTTCGGCGAACGCGTCGGCGAGAAGAGCCGTCGGTCGAACATAGGCTGAAGGGCACAGAAACCCGGACCATAGCCTCGGCCTGCGCATTCGTAGGATCGGGCCTCCGTCTCGTGGGAGGTTGTGCCCGTGTTCTTGTCCTTGGTGGATCTGCTGCTGCGGCGTCTGGTCCGGCTGCTCGCCGGCCCGTCTGACGATCTGAACAGCGAAGTCGAGGTGCTTGTCCTTCGCCACCAGCTGATGGTCCTCAAGCGCCAGGTGGGCAGGCCGCGCCTTCGCCGTCCCGACCGGCTGTTCATGGCCGCCATCAGCAGGGCGCTCCCTGGAACTCGCTGGTCGTCTTTCTTGGTCACACCCCAGACGCTCCTGCGTTGGCACCAGGAGCTGGTGCGAGAGATGGACCTACCGGCGCAAGTCCTCCGGTGGCCGGCCACCGATCTCCGGTGAGGTTCGCGACTTCATCCTGCGATTAGGGAGGGAGAACCCCAGGTGGGGGTGCCTCAGGATCCGGGGCGAGCTCGCCAAGCTCGGGCTCCGGGTCTCGGCGACGAAAGATTCGCACGCTGCTTCGCCTCGTCGAGTCCGCCCGCGAATGGGGCCAGATCGCGACGGGCCTACCGCACCTGGACGGAACCGCCCCAAGCAGCGGAGGGGTTCGGTCCATTCGACCGCCGGGAGTTCCCCATGAGTCACGTCATCTCTTCCGCCGGCCAGACGACCCCGTTCTTGCGCTTTCCGGTGGTGCACAATGGTCAGCCACATTCAAACGGCGATCCCTTCAGGCGTAGCACGCATCCGTCGGGCCACGTGACGGCATCACCTTTGTCGTCCAGTCGATGTTCGGCCAAGCTTGGGTCATGAGGACCACGGTTCTTGGCGGATGCGGTGCCTGGCCCGCAGCCGGACAGGCCTGCAGCGGCTACCTCGTGGAACATGATGGCTTCCGGCTCCTCGTGGATCCTGGCTACGCGACCCTCCTTCGTCTACTTGAGGTGGCCATGGCGGAACAAGTCGACGCCGTTCTCGTCAGCCACGGCCATCCGGACCACTGTGCGGACCTGCACCCCTTGCTCCGGGCACGGGTCCTCCGGGACGATCCGGCTCCGCCGCTACCCATCCACACGGTGCCCGACGCGGTCACCAAAGTCCTTGCCCTAGACCGTCCTGGCATGCTGGATGATGCGTACAGGCTCCACGAGTTCGCCCCCGGCGACCGGTTGTCGATCGGTCCGTTCGATATCGCGACTTGGCTCTTGCCCCACTTCGTCCTCAACGCGGGAATGCGGCTCGCCGCCGGCGGCCGCACGCTCGCGTACACGGGAGACACCGGACCGAGCCCCAACGTGGTAGACCTTGCGCGGGACGTCGACCTCTTCCTGGCCGAGGCCACGTTCCCCGATGAGGTACCGGCCGACTCCGCGCGCTTCCTTTCGAGTGCAGGACAGGCAGGGGAGAACGCCGCGCGCGAACCTAGGGCACCTCCTGCTGACCCACCTGTTGCCGGGCTCGGACCCGTCGATCGCACTCGACGCGGCACTGAGAGCCTACGGGGGGAGTGCGACCGTGGGTCAGCCTGGGACAACCATTGACCTGGACGACGCGTAAGCGGGCGCGCTCGGAAGGACCTGGCCTCTCGACCCGCCTCTTGTATGTCGTGTCACCTCCAGGTCTCCTTGCATCCCGATCCTTCATCAATCCATCAGGTTGGCCCCCCTTGGCGTTCGCAAGGTGCGTACGGTCGCCGTCGCCCCACGCGTGGGCATATAGGACCGTGTCCGCCTCCGCGGTTGTTGCTCGGGCCCGTGACAGGTCTTTCTTCGAGTTCGCTCGACCTACTGCGCCTCCGCACCCACGATGGGGATCCAGACTGTCCACCGGGCAAGACACTTGTTTCGTGAACATTGCCCGGCCACAACAAACCCCATGGCTCATCCCCGCATGGCGGCGGGGGAATCCGTTCGGATTTTGGATGTGGTCCGCAGGGCAGGTGGGCTTGTCAGCAATTGCCTGGTTGGTGAAGTGTCGCCCATCCCCCGGGCGTCGGGACGGATCCTGAGCTCTTCCTCGGGTTCGGGGCAGGCCGAACGGCTCAGGGAAACCTGCTGGTCATGCTGCGGATCCGAATGAATGCCCCCTTCAGGATCCAGACCGTCTACTGGGCGAGACACCTGTTTCCTGAACATTGTCTGGGCACAAGGGACTCTATGGCTCATCTCCGGACGGAGCCATCACCGGATCCTGGCGGTCCGCGGGGCAACCCCGCAAGTGCCCGGCGGGGGTGCAGCGCCCCGAAACCGGCCGGGGGTCGGGAGGTCCTCCGAGCTCGTCCTTGGGTTTCCGTGCCAAGCTGACCCAGCTGTGATGAAGACCCGCTGGTCAGACCACCGATCGGAATGAAAGCACCCTTCGGGGCCGCGGACTGACCCGCAGACTGTTGATCGACTGAATCATCCGGGCTGCGCGGGGGGCGGGTGCCCGAAGCTTACAAGTCGACGAAGCCGCTCTCGTCTGTGGCCACACTACGGCCCGCTGCATCGAGGAGATCGACGCGCATCGGCATCGCCACAGGCTCCTCGGAGAGGAAGAGAACAACTCCGTCGTCGACAGTGTCTTCGAACGTTCTCCCCTGGGCGTCCGTAAGACGCACGCGCGAGACCCCCTTGCCGGCGTCCTCGACAGTGCCGCCGGCCCGGAACCCGTCATCTCCCCAGTTCCCTCCGAGATTCGCCCACGGGAAACCACGCGCCGGCAGGTCCCCGACGCCGCCACCCCCAGCCACGGCGAGTACGTTCCACCGGTCCGGATCTTCATGGGACACGAGCACGGTCCATTGCCACTGCTCCGTCCCTGTCGAACCGCCGTCGGCGTTGCAGGTGACGTACCAGAGCTGGCGTTGGGGAGCACCCCGCTTCTTCACGAGCCGGATCGTGTCCGCCAAGACTCGAAACGGGACAAGCCTGCCCTCCGATCCCTTCAAGCCTGGACGATCCAGCCACTCACGGATGGCGTGCTCTGGCGTATGCGACACGGCGGCTCCCTCGGGGACGGATTTGGCTTCGCCCCTCGGCCCTCGCTGCCAGACAGCGTAGTCTGCCGGCCTCAGGCGGGGATTCACTCGCGCTTGCCTGCGCACTGGCGGCCACGCGGAACCGCAGGGACACAGGAACAAAGAAGCGATCTCTCTGGCCTGAAACCCGGGTGCGAGGTCGGCGGCGCGCGCTCGCTCGGAACCGGTGGCATGCTTCCCCCGAATGGGCTCGATGGGTAGCGCGGGTCAGTCCCAGATCGAAGCGTGCTCGAAATGCGGGGCAGGGGACTGGCAGGTTGAGGAGTTCGGACTCTTCGCCCGGCTGTCCCGATGGCTCCAGTCCGGGCGTCCCGCGCCGATGGCCCGGCTGACCTGTCGGAACTGTGGGACCGAGTTCCTTACCCATGACAGGGGTTCCTGGACGGTCCTGCGTTCGTATCGCATGGTCTCGGACTGGTGGGGAGCGCCGATCCGGGTCCTCCGCGTCCTCGTGCACGCTCGGATGGCGTTCCCAGCACCCTGGCTTTACCTGGCCGCTGCGGCGGCAGGCACCCTCCTCGGTCTCGCGTTAAACGTGACGATCGGGTGGGCGTGGTGGGCGGTGGCTCTCGCCTCGGTGGCCGCGGTGTGGATCCTGTTCCTTCTCACGGCCTTCATGGGAGTGGGACGGAGGCAGTCGCTGTGGGCCAACCTCCTCGACGCGTTGGATCCCAGGGGCGCCCTCGCCCGCTGGAGCAGGCGGGAGGAGGAGGCTCTCCGGGCCGCCCCCTTCCCCATCTACGGGCTCCCGCCTTCATGGGAAGGCCCCCGGCTCCTAGGAGGTATGGCGTGGGGAGGAATAGGAAGGGACGTCGGTCCTACCGAGCTGGAACTCGCCCACGGTGACCCAGAGGACCCAACGGGGCTCATGCTTCGCGTTTCCTCGTCCCTCTCCCGGGGCGAGCCGGACCTTCCGCTGGAGCTCGTCCGGCGGCAGCTTGGCGAGTGGCTGTGGCAGGAGCAGAAACGGCCTCCGACGGGGCTTCCTCAGGAGGGGCTCCGCGAGTGGGTACGGGCCCGAGATCGAGAGTTCCGACGCCGCGTCATTCCATCGTTCACCCCGGTCCGAATCCCGGTAGACGGCGAGCCCGTCCGATTCGACCATCTCCCGGAAGGGCGAGCCTGGGTCGCGGTGGGCGGCACGGACGATTTGACCATCACGCTGCGCGCCAGGAACCTGGCTGTGGAGGCGGTTGAGCTGGTCAGGGTGAACGACGTCGAGCCCTACGTAGAGGGCAGCCGGCGTCTCCGGGAGCGGTGGCAGAAGGAATCGTGAGTGACGTGGCTTCAATCCGGTGGCGCACCCCGAAGATCTGGTCAAGGTCGGCTTCTCCCAGTCTCAAGTCGTGCTCATGAACGAGGCCCTGAAGATGGCTACATTGCACGGGAGCCCGCGGTGAAGGGGTCATTCGAGATTTCGGTCGAACAAGAGGGGCCTCCTCCTTCTGCGCGTCTGGGATGAGGGCGCAGAGGGGGACGTGTGGGCTACGCACTCGACTGCGTAATGCGCGATGACACTGTTGTCGGCTGATCCGATACCGGCATCAACGCGGTGGCCAATGAGATCCAACCGCCGGGATCCGGGGAACGCGACCCCGGCGACTGACCGCCAACCGAGTCGAACCAGATCCTCTCGGCCAAGCTCATCCTCCTGATGGCGAAGGACAACCCAAGGTGGGGCTATCTGAGGATCCGGGGCGAGCTCTTGAAGCTCGGTACCCGCGTGTCCGCCTATAGAGAACAAGAACCTCGGATCGGGGCCGTGACCAGGTCTTTCTTCGAGTTCGCTCGACCTGCTCGGCCTCGGCGGCCATGACGGGGAACCCAGACCGTCCAATTGGGGGAGACACCTGTTTCGTGAACATTGTCCGGCCACACCGGACCCCATGGCTCATCTTCGGATGGCAGCGGGGGAATGCATCGCCGCCTAATCGTGGAAATCGGTCCGGAGAAAGAATCCGCACTTGTGCTCAAGGTGCTCGGCCGGGCGGCGAGCCGCCACGAGCTGGGAGGTCGTCCAGGCTCGTTCTCGGGTTTGGCGAGGCCCAACAGAGTTTGAAGGATCGGCTGGTCAGGCCGTTGATCGCAATAAATGCACCCTTCAGGCACAAAAACCTCGGATCGGGCCCGTGACCAGGTCTTCCTCGAGTTCGCTCGACCTGCTCGGCCTCGGCAGCCACGAGGGGGATCGGGACTGTCCACCGGACGAGACTCCTGTGTCTCGTGAACATTGTCCGCGACACCGCCCCCATGTCCACCTCCGGATGGCAGGAGGGATTCCATTAGCCATCATGGGAACAGTTCCGGGTTCCGGACCGGCCGAACGGGGCCAGAGGGAAGCCCCTGGTCAGGCCACGATCGGAATAAGTGCACCCTTCACCGCCTCCGTCTCGAAGGAGATCCCAAGGCGAGGCGCGAGCCGCCAACTGCTTCTACGAACGTCGCGGTCCGTTCCACGACCACCAGGTGGAGGACGTCCGTGACGAAGCGCTCGAGTGGCAGGCGCCCACTGCGGATGCCACGGCTCCGGAAGAGCGCACGCACGATCGGGTCCGACCCCGCCGAAGGGCGAGGACGCGCGAGAGCGTCTTCGGGGGGGAGCGGTAGCTCGCGTGCGTGGAGCGGTGCTGCCGAGCTTCCAGGGGCGAAGGCATCGCGAACTCGGCGACCGCCCAGCTCTTCGGCAGAGCCCGAGCCGTAGGGCAGCTCCGGTTCTACCAGGCCTTCCCCGATGGTCGAGTACGACCCCGTCGAACGCGATCTGCCGCAAGCTCGGTTTCACTCTGCTCGGCGAGATCGACTTCCCGGCCCGCCAGGGAGGCTTCGTGCAGTGCAACGACTGGCGGCTCGACCTGTTCCCGAACGGCCGCGCATAGCCAGGGCGCCAGCTCTCAGCCGAGCCGCGTCATATGGTATTCGGCCTCGAGGCGCCAGGTCGCCCCTTGGTCCGATGATCGTTCGCCGCGCCAGACGAACGAGTCCGGCCCGATGTCGTTGAAGGACCACTGGCGCAGCGAGCCGTCTTGGCCCTCACCGTGTAGCACGATGCGGTCCCCGACGGCTCCGCCCCTGACAGTGATGACGACGTTGGCCTGGGGCGCGAGCCACATCACGGTCCACTCGCCGGCATTCGGGTCGAACCAGCGGATCGACGTGCCGACGCTCCCACCGCCCGACCACACGTCCTGCATGGCCCACCCGTCGATGATCCAGCCGAACGTCACGCGGCCGTCATACTCCTCCGTCACGCTGCCATCTTCGGCGAGGTGGGCGTAGTGGCAGTCCCACGCTCCGACGAACCGGTCGAACAGGTGGGCGCGCTCGCCGAGCGACGCGTGAGGCCCGTCGGCGAGCAACACCGCACCCAGACCATTCACCGCGCAGCTCACTCGTCGCGGGCGAGCGGAAGGAGCGATGATCCGAGGGCCTTCAGGCCGGCGCCGAGGCACTCGACGATCCCCGGCAGGTACTGGCCGTCTGGGTCGAGCTCGGGATCGTAGATCGTGACATCCACGCCGATCACGCGGGCGCTTCCCACCAGCCGCGAGAGGAGGTCTGTCAGCTGCTCGAAGGTAAGGCCCGGGCTGCCCGGGGAATCCACCGCCGGCATGATGGCCTGATCCAGCACGTCCAGGTCCAGATGCAGCCAAACGCGTTCGAGGTCGCGGCGGTCGAGATGCGCGACGGCGCGCTCGCAGGCGAGCCCGACCCCCACGCGCAGGATCTCCTGCACGGTCACTCGGGAGATCGAAGGGTCCAGCAGGTCCCCGACGCCCACGTCGCCCGTTGGCCCCTCTGCCTCACGGTCGCCCATCTGGATCACGTCGTCGTCCGGCACGAGCGGCAGCCCGATCTTCGGCCATCGCGTCAGCAGGAGCTCGCCCCGGCCGGTTGCCAACGCCAGATCCATCCCCGCCGCCGAGCCCAGGCGGGATGCCGTGTCGAAGTTGCCCGGATGGAAGAAGTCGCAGTGGCCGTCGACGTGCACCAGGCCGCAGCGCCCGCCGCGACGCGCGCCCAGCAGGGAGCCCAGCATGATGCTGCAGTCGCCGCCGAGCACCACGGGCGATCGCGAGGCCGAGAGTGTTTCCTCGACCGCATCCGCAAGCGTCAGCGCGTGCTCTCGGATCGTCCTGCCGTTGCGGATCCGCGTTCCCGGTTGCTCCTCGAACTCGTACGGCGGTCGGGGGAGCTCCACCATGGGCGCCGGGGCGAGCCTCGCGGCGAGCCCCGCCGACAGGAGTGCGGCCGGGGCCATCCAGGCGCCGGGTTCGTGACCGGGCGCGGGTGGCCGAAGGCCAAGGTTGGACGGCGTCGCGATGATCTCCACGCCTCCTGCCATGGATGGTGCCTCCTTTCGCCTTCTAACCGGATATCATCATTGAACAGGTTGGGTCGGCCTGTCAACCGGTTATCGGGAGTTCACGGGTTATGAGGATCGTCGCTCACGAATTCCGTCCGCGTGACCTCGTCGGGGGCCACGTCGTCGTCGACCTCGTCAACACGGTCACGGCTCGGAACGCCGATCCGATCGACTGGCTCGACGGGTACGCACGTCTGCTGGAGTGGGCCGAGCTGAGCGGCCAATTCGATCGGACGGCCCTGCGGGAGCTGACGCGCCTGAGCGAGGCGCACCCCCGAGCTGCTTCGCGGGCCTTCGATCGCACCCGCGCGCTCCGGGAAGCGCTGCACTCGGTGCTGTCGGCGATCGTGGGGGACCATGCGGCGCCCGCGCCGGCTCTCCGATATCTGGAGGAGCGCTGGAAGGAGGCCGTGGCGCATGCTCGGGCAAGGGAGTCAGGCGGCAGCGTTCGCCTCGCCCTCGACATCGAGGACTCCGGTCTCGACTACCTGAACGATGAGCTGGCCCTTCGTTTGCTCGATCTGCTCGAGGACCTGCCCGCCGATCGCACGCGCGTGTGCTCGGGATCTGCGTGCGGCTGGGTGTTCATCGATCGGTCGAAGGGCGGGCGGCGTCGCTGGTGCGACATGGCGACGTGCGGCAACGCCGAGAAGAGCAGGAGGCACTACCAGCGTACGAAGGCCAGCCGCCCTTCCTGGCGGTAGTTCACCGAGGCAGCGTGAGCAGCTCTTTCTTCGAGTTCGCTCGACCTGCTGCGCCTCCGTGGCCACTATGGGGGATCCAGAACTGTCCCCCGCCAGACGCCTGTTTCGTGAACTTCTCGGGGGTCAACGTCGAGCACTACAAGCGGCAGAGGCCCCACCGCGGACTGGACTTGGGCACGCCGATTGATTGGCAGAGTCGGGCCGGCACGGCGTGCCGCAGTCGTCCTGTCTAGCGGCGCGACCTCCTTGGGGGGCTCATCCACGAGTACTCCAGGGCAGCGGCATGATCATGGGTTTATGCGCCCTTCACCCTGTCGAAGTAGGCGAAGAGCTCATCGCGACCCCGGTAGTCTCCGCTCAAGCCGTGCTTTCCCGCCACGTGCCACGCCACATCCTCGGTGTAGAAGTCGCGCAGTGCCTCCATGTCCTGACGGTTGTAGGCGTCGATCGAAGCCCTCGCCCTGACCGCACCCGGATGTTCGGACATACCTACCTCCTTTTTGGATCGGCCCGCCCGCGGGTGAACGCCGGCGCTCGACCAGTCTTCTTCGGTCCTCCTCTCTGCCGCTTCCGAATGCGGGAGGTCCAACGCCTCCGTGACCCGCTCGAAGCGAACCCTCGATTGACCACTGACGGCTCGGAGGATTCCCGCCGGCGGATGATCGCCAGCTGACGCGTCCGCTCCCCGAGCCAGCTCATGCTCGTGATCGGTTCCCCCTTCGATCGCGGGGCCCGATGTGTACACGATGTCCCCGCGGCCTCAGAGCACGGCCCGATCGATGTGTCAGACGCACGCGCTCGGACCGGCCTGGATTCCATGGGCTCCTCCTTCCCCCAACCTCACTCAAAGCCCATCTCTCACGCGTCGATCTGATCGACGGTGGCCCACCGATGGGGGTCGCCGAACAGTTCGGTGATCTCCGGAACAGGTAGACAGGCGTCCCGATGAACGGATCGAAGGGTGACGCTGTCCGGAGCCTCGACCAGGCAGAACACGCGGCCGGAGCCCCCCTTCCTGGCCAGTATCGAAGGCACCGCACCACCTGGGCTTCCCACGCCTCGCGCTCAGCCTCATGGGAGCTATGGACAACGTCCGCCGTCAGCCCGTCGCCCTCGAAGAACTGCATGAACAGAGCCATCGCCTCCTCCTCTCTCTGTCCCATCGCGTAGTGGGGGCGGTGCAAGGGCGGAGCGGCTGTCGACTGTGGTCCTCCGCCATGGCGGCCCGAACCGGTACCTGAGGCGACCGGCGGATCGGACTTTACCCCCCGCCATCCCGGAAGCACCTCGTCGAACGCAGCGGCGATCACGCCGCGCTCGTCGGTGTTCGAGCGGATGTCCGGACCAAGCGGCAGCCCTGCGCAGAACGACGTCGAGCTCCACGTCGCGACGTTCACGGGCACCACGCGCGCTGCCTCCCGCGCGCGGGTGGCAGAGTTCGCACGGGCGGGCGGCGCGTCCCGGGAGGCCCGCTTGCGTGTCATACGAGTGGGGGGATCCCATCAGGGTCGGAGCGCTGATGGCTGAGGGCGTGATCCGGATCCTCAACGTCTCCAACCCTCCTCCCTCTCGGTCGCCTTCGGGTGGCATGGTGAGACTCTGCGATCTCCGGAACATCGCCCAGCTCAGTGATTTCGTCTGGTTCGATTTGCTGCCAATACCGTGAGCCGATCTCCTGCATTCGGCCCGAGGGAGCCCCCCGGGCACCGCCGACAGGGTTTGGGCAGTCGGGTCCAGGGCGCGTCGGCCCAGGTCAAGAGCCCTGCCCCGGAAAGACCGGGCAAATCAGTGAGCTCCCTGATGTTCTCGGAGGCCCGGGGGACCAGGCTTCCCGAAAGACTGAAACGAGGGCAACAATATGGGCGTGAGGCTAGAAGGCGCTAAGTCCTCCGACGGGGCGACCGAAACGGATCTCGTGATCCGAGGCGCCCGCCCCGAGGAGGCAGCGCGAGTGGCGGCCCTCATCCTGGAGAGTTTTGCCGAGTTCGAGAACGAAGTTCCCGCGGCCGTGTGGGAAGTGGCGACGGCTGAATGGTCCGATGTCCTCGGCCGCTGGCACGAAGCGGAGCTGATCGTCGCCGAACGCGACGGAGAACTGCTCGGCGCGGTGACCTTCTACCCCGACGGCACCATGTCGCGTACCGAAGCCTGGCCACCAGGTTGGGCGGCAGTGAGGATCTTCTGCGTCTCGCCGCGGGCACGCAGGCAAGGCGTGGGGTCGGCTCTGACGCAAGAGTGCATTCGCCGCGCGCGTGAGCGGGGGATCGCGACGATCGGGCTCAAGACCGGCCTGTTCATGGTCGCGGCGCGGGCTGTGTACGAGAAGGCCGGATTCGTGCGAGATCCCGAGCACGACCACCATTGGACTGGAAACGGCGTTGTCGCCGAAGGGGATGAGATGGCAACGGTGTCGGCTCTCGTCTACCGGATGGATCTGGCCTGATCGCGTCCAACGGTTACTTCACCCGAGACGCGGCCCCGACCGCGAGCTCGGTGCGCGAGGACACCCCGAGCTTGGCGAACACGTGGCGAAGATGCGACTCAACGGTGTGGCGAGAGATGAACAGGCGCTTGGCGATCGCGGGGTTGGAGAGCCCTTCGACGAGGAGCCGCACAACCTCGATCTCGCTCGGCGTGAGGCTGTCCCAGCCGGAAGAGGGTCGGCGGCGCGCTCCCCGCGCCCCGCGCCTGAGCCCATGCTCGCGCATCACGGCCGCAAGCCGTGCTTCGTCCCGAAACGCGCCGATCTGCGCGTAAAGGTCCATCGCTTCTGTGAAGTAGGAAACCGCCTCCTCGACGCGTCCCGAGTTCGCCAGAGCCGTCGCGGCCTGCTCGGCTGCGTACGCGTGGTCGAAGCGACGGGGGCTGCGCCGATAGGCCTCCACCGAGCCGAGGTACAGGTCGGGGTCGTCGTCTCCCGCGGCACGGCACAGCCGTGCGAGCCCCTTCAGGGTCGGGATCGGGCTCCGGGATGCCGCCTCGTCCGCTGCTGCTGCGGCGCGCTTGAGGGTCGTGAGGTCCCCGGCCGCGATCGCCAGCCGAGTGAGTTCCGCCGCGACCCGGGTCTGCGACGTGAGCATCCCGATGGACTCGAACTCGTCGAACGCCGATCTCAGCTCGCGGAGCCCGCCCTCCGAGTCGCCACGCGCCTCCCGCATTAGGGCCTGTGACCATGGGACCCAGTCCGAGCCGATCTGCCCGGGAGCCACCCGCGCGTGCTGAGCCGCCGCGTCTATCCGCCGCTCCGCGGCGAGCAGGTCATCGCGGTGCAAAGCAACCAATCCCAGCATGCACTCGACGTAGGAACGGGCGAGGCCGGTGCCCGATTCGTCTGCGAGAGCGAGAGCCGCCTCGGCCATCGTCACCTCGTCGTCCCACTCGCCTGCGTAGAAGCGGCGCGATGCGAGCCCGGCGTGGTACCAACTGACGTGCCAGCCGGTTCCCAGTTCCTCGCCCGCGACCAGACCTTCCTGATGGACGCGTTCCGCCTCTTCGAGGCGATCCGCACCAACGATCGCCTGGCCGAGGATGAACTGCGGATGACGGCGCCGTGCCTCGTCGGATCCCTCTGCAACCGCGACCGCCCTTCGGGCTGCCTCAACGGCTCCCTGATGTTGGAGTCGAAATAGCCAGCAATCGCCTGACCGTAGTGAGCCACCGTCAGGGCAAGGGCGTCATCGGATCTCTCGGCTATCGCGATCGCATCCGCGGCCCGCTCGTATGTAGCCCGCGGCCCCTTCCTGTACACCTCCGCTACGACTGTCTCTGCGAGGAGGCGACCTCGCTCGGACTGGTCCACATCCGGATCCGCACAGCGCCGGTCGGCCACGTCGAGCGCTCGGGGCCAGTCGCCCTGCATCAGCAAGGCCTGGACGAGGGCATTGCCGTGAGAGAGCTGATCGAAGATCGCTCTGGGCCGAAGCTGTTCGTGTTCTGCAGTTGCGGCCACTCGGAGTTCATTCACAGCGATCGCCAGAACCGGGTCTGTCTATGGTCCGAGTGTCATTGCAGCGG
>Ga0137369_10001437_pt1 | contig 24001 bp, 23 predicted proteins | sample SagtaG_12_FD_104918 | JGI IMG/M metagenome (GOLD analysis project Ga0137369, IMG submission 104918) | Vadose zone soil microbial communities from Sagehorn Ranch, Mendocino, California, USA - Sage1_L_113_16 metaG | ecosystem: Environmental > Terrestrial > Soil > Vadose zone | place: USA... | reverse complement strand
GCATTTCCTCTGCCAACGCTTCATTGATGGCCTCAGCAAATGTCAGTTCCCGTTCAGACATTGCCTGCTCTCCATAGGTTTCGGTGATTAGCATTAAGCATAAACATCCTGATCAACCTCGTTTGGCTCTGGGTATGGAGCATCGATGGCGAACTGCACTCCGGACTCCACCTCGACCTGTACATCGGCATAAATTTGATCGAGAACGTTTTGATCAGTGAGGTTTTGCGACACCAATTTCTGCGCTAACAACTTCAGTGGATCACGATCAGATTGCCAGTGTTGCTCTTCTTCCTTAGAGCGATAGTACGTTCGGCTAATATCACCGACATGATGACCGTAGAAACGATATGTTTTGCATTCCAGGAATGCAGGACCCTCGCCACGACGCGCCCGCTCAACCAATCTTTGCATCGTTTCATACACCTGCTGCACATCCTGGCCATCAACAGATTCAGCCTGGATCCCAAACGCTTTCGCCCGTGCAGAGACGTCACCAGCAAGCGTCTCACTGTAATGGGTATATTCGTTGTATAAATTGTTCTCACAAACGTAGATAACGGGCAGTTTCCAAAGGGAAGCCATATTCATCACTTCATACAACACCCCCTGTCCCAGTGCCCCTTCCCCAAAAAAACAAACTGCAACCTGATCACTACCGCGCAGCTTGGCTGAAAAGGCTGCACCGGTTGCAATCCCCGCGCTCCCTGCGACAATTGCGTTCGCCCCCAGATTGCCAGACTCTGGATCGGCAATGTGCATGGACCCTCCTTTGCCTTTACAGTAGCCCGCTTCCTTCCCCAGCAATTCAGCAAACATGCGATCTATGGATGCACCTTTTGCAAGGCAATGACCGTGTCCGCGGTGCGTGCTGGTGATGTAATCATCGCGTCGCAGGGCCTCGCAGACTCCAACCGCAACTCCCTCTTGTCCACTGTACAAATGCGCCAACCCTGGCATCTTCGCGCTCTGATAGAGTTCATTGACCTTTTCTTCGAACACTCGGATTTTCGCCATTTGTTCGTAAACGTGGAGCCAGTGTTCAATATCAATCGCTTCAATCTCAGACACGGAGTGTCTCTCTGCTTTCTTGATCATTTCATTACTCCAGACATCTGCGCAAGCACCTCAAACATGATTGCAAAATCCCTTTCCTCCAACCCCATTCCTCGTGCTGCTGTGAGGAATTCATTCGTCACTGCAGTCGTAGGCAAAGGGACATCCAATTGACGACCAAGCTCCAGCGCAAGATTCATATCTTTTTGCATCATGTTTACATTGAACCAGGCTTCCTCTGGCATATCCAGTACAAATGGTCCGCGGTATTTCACCATGGGTGAGGCAATCACACTATTCGTCAACACTTCAACAGCCGTTTCACGCTTGATGCCACTCTTTTCCGCGATCAACACACCTTCACTGAAAGCCAGCATTTGCACTGCCAAACTCAAATTGGTTGCGATCTTCATTGTGACTGCCAGTCCATTTTTACCGACATGGGTCACCTTCGGACCAATATCCAAAAGGATCGGTTTGACTTTTTCGAACGCGGCTACGTCACCACCAACCATGATGGATAACTTCCCTTCTTCCAGCGTAACTACGCTGCCAGAAACTGGCGCATCCAACATCGAAGCACCTCGATTTGCAACCTGTTGCGACAATTTCTGGCTGAAGGCGGGGCTGACAGTACTCATATCTATATACATCTTGCCTGCGCTCAGCCCTGCAAGCAAACCATCAGGTCCATCATTGATGCTGCGAAGTGCATTTGTGTTTGTAACCATGCTCAAACAGACATCAGAAGATTCGGCAACAGCACGAGGGGTTTCGCCCCAAGCCATCCCGGCATCCAAAAGCCATTGGGCTTTGGAACGCGTGCGGTTATAACCAGTGATTTGATGTCCGGCATTCAAAAGGCGCCTGACCACGCGACTGCCCATCACGCCGAGACCAACAAATCCGAGTTTTGCCATTCTCTTCTCCACAATCAAAAAGCCTCAATCCGCGTTTGCGGTTGAGGCCTCTGAATCGTTTCGTACTTGTTCTAGGTGATCTTGCATTGCCTGTCGTGCGGCTTGTGAGTCACGCCGAATCACTGCATCCAGGATGTTTTTATGATGAAATTGCCCTCGTTGTAACCCTCCATTCACAAGGCCAATCCGTTTGCGTTGTTTGCGGAGTAGATCGATGATCGAGTCCACAAGAATAGGGATAATGGGATTTTGTGTAGCTTCTGCCAGTGCAAGGTGAAAATCAAGATCCGCTTCGACAAAAATATCCACGTTGTCCAAGGCAGTATCCATGATCTCAACAGCCTCTCGCATGGCTGTAATATATTCTTCGGTAATTCGGGTCGCTGCCAGCGCAGCGATCTCAGGCTCCAAGATTTCCCGCACTTCCACCAAATTAGAAAAGCCATTCACTGACCCAAATTTCATTAGGAGTCCTAGTGAATAGCGCATGGCATCCGGCGTTCCATTGGTAATGAATGTTCCCCTACCCGGGCGAACCTCAACCAGACGCTTTTCTCGCAAAGTCTTGATTGCCTCCCTTACTGCCGTGCGACTCACGGCAAATTGTTTTGCCAGCTCATTTTCTGAGGGCAATTGATCGCCAACTTTTAATTCTCCCGCCACAATCCGTTGTTCGATTTGGCTTACGATCTGCTCATATAGACGTTCAGGTTGAATAGGTAAATACATTAATCTACCATGCCAAGAGGTATGGTGGTATGATGTCCATATCATTGTATCATGATAAAAAAGATTGTCAATATCCATAACACACACCGGCTTGTTTTTGGCGGTAACGAAGAGTCGCCGCATGAAGCTGTAGCTCCACTTCCTCCACCGAGAGCCATTGCCACTGACCAGGATAGGTTCGTTGCAAAATTACCACTATCTCGACGCGTTGATCCGCAGTCAGCTCATCCAGGCAGTGAATTGCTCGCTCATCAGTCGTGGGAGTGACTAAAAGAATCGGGATACCGTCCCGGCGTTGAACTGCGCCCAGCAATCTACCCTCCATTTCCGTGCTGACGGGATGCGAAAGGTTGCCTAATACTAGAGTGACGAGAGGTTCACCGAAAGGTGTCAACGCAGTTGGCAGGATACCCACATCAAAAGGAATGGATTCAGCGGGGTACACTATCTTTTCCAAGCGAAGGGTATCGGGAGTCACGGCGTAATACTGTCCAGTTATACGACCCGGTTGGACAATTCTGATTTCCAATAGATGTTCATTCATAGCAAAATAAATAGCCTCTACCGAGAAGGGAAAATCGGTAGAGGCCATTAGTCAGTTAAGACAGTTTTGGCGAGCCTCATCGCCAGCAATATGTTGAATTTATTTTATCACACTTCAATGAGGACTTTCCCGGGCATGCGATGGTTATTTCCCACACAGTCTCAGGACAATAATTCTGCTACGGCATGTTTTACATGGATTTGGGTTGTATCTAAAAGCGGTAACCCATTATATTGGGGATCTTTCAAAATTAACGGAAGTTCCGTTCCGCCCAGAATCAATCCATCGATACCCTGCCTTTCCTTCATTCTATCTACGATTTTCAGCAAGCGCTCGCGCGTTTCAGGAAGAATTATGCCAGGCACCAGTTCATTCATATATTTGTCATGAATGTAATCCTGCTCCTCAGGTTCAGGAATGGACACTGCAATCCCGGCTTTGGAAAAGATGTCTGGGAAAAAGCGTGCCTGCATGGTAAATCGTGCCCCGAATAGACCGAGATTCCCTAATCTTAGTCTCTGCGCTTCCTTGCAGGTAACTTCCACAATGCTGATGAGTGGAATCGGCGAGAGGCGGCGAATTTCATCAAAAACAATATGGGGCGTGTTAGCCGCCAGTAAACCAAAATCCGCGCCTCCCCGTGCGAGTTGCTGTACTTCACCAGCCAAATATTCGGTGACTTCACTTAATTGGTTTGCCCCTATTAATCCCAGCATCTTTGTCAGATCAATACTGTTGATTAAGATGGGAGGATAGCTTCCATCATGTGTTTGTTCACGATACGCTGCAACTATAGAACGATAGTAGACCATCGTTGACTCGGGTCCAATGCCACCGATAATTCCTACAGTTTTCACATTAAAGTCTCCTTACATCCAATCCTTTGAAGTTCAAAGGAATACCAATTTACAGATTAGTAGTGTAGGATTAGGATACTGTTGGCGAACTACTTTTTGTGGGAGAACGGCAATCCTTTAAGCCATGAATTGCGGCCAAAGTGGGATTGGATCTCTCCTTTCAGGCTCAGAGTAGGTCATTTGTGGTGCAAAAGTGCAGAAATATTAATTCGCCAACAAACTCTTCATGTATTGTAAATAGTTTTCCGTAGCAGTGGCAAGTCCGATTGATTTTTGGGCAATCTCCGCATTTTCTCCTGCACCAAGATAACCACCACCAAACGATGTATATAAACTGGTAGTGCCATCAACTAGGCTAATCAACGTAACCACACCATCATCTAAGCCTACATCGAAAACCACACCCACACATTGGGTTGATCTGAGGCAGGCAAGATCTCAACAGCTGCGGCGTCAGTCTTCAACCACAAATCACGCAATTCCAAATGGGAATTATCCTTTTCGCAAACCTGGAGGGAAGATGACGCTAAAGAAATGACCAGTAATTAAGCGGGTCGTTTTGCTTATCTTTAGCATACCGTATAATCGGGCGGACAGGTCAACATTTTCTATAAGCAAAAATCCACGCTAGGAGATAAAGGCATGGACGCGAGCGGATTTCAAATGATCAATAATTTGGCGGGCAAAGTTCCCTGGCTCGATATGTTAATGATTCTTTCGGCTAAATATCTTCCTATTGTATTTGCAGTTGCCCTGATAATTCTTTACCTTACCTTTCAGGCCAATCTACAACGAGTAGCCGTCCTTGCAGGTATATCGACACTTATTGCTCTAGGGATTGCACAAAGCATTGCCTTTTTATATCCTCGACCGAGGCCATATCTGACACATATAGCCCATCTTCTTATTGAACGCAGTAATGACCCCTCCTTTCCAAGTGACCATGCTACCTTTAGCTTTGCGATCGCCATAATGGTGTGGCGATATAACCGAAAGGTAGGAGTCATTCTAATGGGTTTGGCCGCTTTGGTGGGATTTTCCAGGGTGTATGTGGGAACTCACTATCCAATGGATGTTATTGGAGGTGCAGCGCTAGGTATTACTGTCAGTCTAATCATTGACTATATAGCAAAACAAAACAAAATCCACGCTCTACTTGATAGGTTTTTTATGTTGCTATATGAGTGGCGGCTTGCTGGCAAACCAGAGTAAATTGGAAATTTTGAAGAAAGTTAATATTAATAGTTGTTTGGGGTTGGAAATATACTAATTCCTTCCAAATATATTTGATCGGGCGCTACTGTAGGAACCGGCATAGATGTGGTAGACGGCACAAAAAGTACGACAGCCAGACAAGCAGCCCGAACACAAAAGTTATTAGTGTAAGAAGGAAAGAGTTTGCAAATTTTGATCGCAACATTGGAGTCAGATTCTTTTCTAAAATGGTTTTTCCTTATTCAAATACTACTTCGCCCCATTTTGGGTACGGTAATTGCCCAAATTTTTCTTTGGACCAATCGGCGACAATAACAGCACACGATCTTGGAACATCTATAAAAGCTAAACGCGCGGCATTTCTCACCCAGGGCATACCCAGAAAAACAAAGACCAAGTGAACACCCACGTAGTTAGCATAGGTAGCAGCTTTTCGCCAGCGAGTTATCGTCTTATCCAAGATAAGTTTCCTGGAGGATTTACCGCTTTCCACTTCCATCCAAAACAATGTTTCCACACCGTTTATATCTCCCCAAGCTAAAGAGTCAGGGTTAGCTCTTAATCCGGGAATACCAACTTCACTCCATCCCGACCAATCACTCTTTGTTGGTGAGCAAGTCCGGAACCTTTCGCCTCGCAAAGCCACAAACCATGTTCAAAGGGAGAGTGAAAAAGATGATGCCCAAGACTATTACTGCCTAGTGCACCGCCCTGTTCTTCTTACTTATTGGCTTTGATCTTTGGAGGTTGATTGCAACCGCGCGGTTGGTTGCGCTATTTTAGAGATGAACAGTAAACAATATTAAGAACTTGAAAAGACATGCCCTCAACGGTATGTCTTTTGTTATGTAGCTACCAATGACATTTGTCTTAATTGCCCCGTTTGCGGGGCAATTTTATTTTTTCTTGACCTTTTTATGATTTTTTCTTGACGCTTTGGACTGAATTCTTTGTCACCTTTTTATACCTCGTAATTATGATACAGACAGCTTGAGGTGACAATGACCAAACTTGACTCAACCCCTCCATCATTGACGTATCCAAGTGCTCCTCACTTCGATCGGGGGCCTACCAACCGACTAATCGTTCTTTTTCCCGCTCAAGCAGCAGACTCTCCCAACCAATCTCGCCGGATCTGGGAAATTGCAAGATCGTTTGGCTTGAACGTTTTGCTGCTCAGTCTCTGCGATGACTATTACGAAGAGAGTCAACTTCGGCGGCAATTGATCACGATGGCTGCGCTGATTGGAGACAGCCACATCTGTGCCGATATCAAGATTGAGCATGGAAGCGATTGGTTACGATCTGTCAAGAAGATTTATCGGTCAGGCGATGTGATCGCTTGTTATGCAGGCCAACGGGTGGGACTCATGCAAAAACCTCTCCACGAAGTCTTGCGTTTACAGTGGGATGCGACGATCTATGTCCTTTCAGCGGATCGGCCGATCAAAAACTCTAAACCAAAGTTGCTATCACAAGCTGCTTTCTGGTTAGGAGCACTGGCGATCGTCGGCGGCTTCTTATGGCTTGAGGTGCAACTCGTCCAGTTGCCGCAGGACTGGGCACACAATTTGCTAGTTTATTTATGTGTCTTCGTGGAGATTGGACTCCTATTGTTATGGAATTCGATGTTCACCTCATAGCACTTCAATTTTTTCAAACAGGCTAACAATGTCAGAAACAAATCCAAAACAATCTTTCTTATCGGAGCGGCTGACGGAAGAATACGAACGTCAGCAAGCGTTATTTTCGGCACAGCCCGCTATCATCCAGCGCTTTTTAGAAGCGCAGGGGAAACAGATCGCGGAGGCGCTCGTTGAGGGCGCTTTGCAGGCGCGGTTCTCTCTTCCTGATCGGGTCGTTATTGCGCTAGAAAATGTAGATCACCCTGCGGTGGTCACTATTCCTCAGAACCAGCGCGCGCATAGAGTGGGCAATCTGCTCAGCCGCTTACGCAGGTTGGAACTTTATAAGGAACTCCGCCATTTGCTCAACGAATTGGAGCAATCTCCGGACCGCGCGATATCTGTCGCAGCTGGTCTGTTACGACATGCCGCTGTCATGCACCTGGTTTACAACATGTTGCCGGCAGGCCGCAGTGTTTCCTACAAGCTCGCGGATGAGGAGGAAACGATCCCCTCCATCCCCGAGGCTGAAGGACTCGAACCGGAATCGTCAATCACCGCGTCGACTGATGCGATTGTCGAAGAGGGGAAAACAGAGCAAGGGCGCGGCGAGTTGCTGGTTCCGTTTGTTCCCTACGCGCGCAAGTTTTATCTGCCGCAGTGGGTAGCCTTCGATGAAAAGGGAGAACTGATCGTCAAGTCAGTCGAAGAGGCACAGGCTCACATCAAATCCATGCAGAGATTCATGGAAGTACTGTTCCTGGCAGTTGCACTGGCTCCCTATATTTCCGCGGACGAGGAATACACCAAGAAACGATATGGGATGCTCGGCCAACTGGTGAACCAGGGACGCGCGTTGGCAAATTACCAGACCCGGCAAATCATTGCCCGCATTCAGGAACGGGCTTCATCTGGAAACCTGAACAGAGGGCTCAGCCTGAGCTTGCCCTATTTCGATGACCAGGCACTTCGCATCGACATCTCGAAATTCGAAGTGATCCCTGCTGGGCGGATCATGTTCGTCCCGGCCTTTGTTGTGCGCGCCGTACGCCAAGAACAGGTGAAGGTCAGCCAGGATACGCGCTACAGCCCATCCACTCGCAAACATTTGCTTTATTTGCTTGACTTGCTTGAACAAGCATTTGAAGCTGCAACTCTATAGGTTCAACGATGTTTTTCTCCATTGCCCTCCTAATTATCATTTTGGTTATTTCCTTGCGCGCCGCGCCGCGTGAGAGACCGGAAGATGCTCACATTCATGGCGCGGGTCAAATTGGTGTGCTGGCCGCGATTGCATTGTTCGGCGTGGATTATTTCACGTCCTATTACTATGCCACCGGTGAAATGATGAGCGCTCTGCATCCATATGGTTTGCAGGGGCAGTACGCTTACTATGCAGTTGCGATCATTGCCTTTGCCAATTTCACCTTTGGACTGCTTTACATGTACTCACTTGGCCCGTTCAACGAAGGCGGCGGTTCGTACACAGCCTCGATGCGTTATCTCAAACCAACATTGAGCCTGATTGTGGCTGTCACGTTGATCCAAGACTACGTACTCACGATCGTTGTCTCAGCTCTTTCAGGTGGTGATCAACTTCTTTCCATTATCAATGCCTATGATGCAAACTGGATCTGGCATTTTGCGCTAGGTGCGGTGCTCGCGGCAGTGACGTGGTACCTTACCATCCGTGGTCGTGGCGAGTCGTCACGCGTCGTGTTTACTATGATCGGCGTGTTTGTGTTTTTAACGATCACAATGGGCATCGGTCTGTTGATCGCGCATTACAAAGGTATTGCCCCTGAACCTTCGGAGGTGACCACCGCATCCGTCTCGCTTTGGCAGGCTTTGCTCCACCTGCTGACTGCATCCATGAAAGGCATGGTCGCACTCACAGGACTGGAGGCCGTATCCAATGGCGTTCAATTCTTCATCAATGAGGATGTCAAGCTTGTCAAATGGGGCAAGCAGCACATGCCGCGGCTGAAAGGTTTGTGGAATTTCTACAGCGGCAAGTCCGGGGTAGGCCGTTTTGTGCAAACTTCCTTCCTGTTCTACGGCGGTCTAACCACCCTTTTCCTGACCTTCTTTTCCCTGCGATTCAACGTCTTTGATGGGACATTCGGCCGCACATTGATCGGCAACCTGGCTTTCATTGGATTTGACCAGATTCCGGGCGGTGTAATCCTGTTCTGGGCATATCAGATATTAGCAGTGCTCATGCTGGCAGCAGCATCCATGACTGCATTCCAGGATGCGCAAGCCACCGAGTGGCGCGATGTCGCGATTGGTGAAATCCCGGAGGCTATTGTTTACCGTGATCCGCGTGGCACGTTTACCCGTTCGGTCACGATTACCTTTGGGCTTTCAGTAATCATCATGCTCCTCGTCCGCGGACAGACCACTGTAGCGATCCCGTTCTATGGCGTGGGTGTATTCATGCCTATCATGGTGATGGGGCTGGCCGTGCGCCGACATATTCTTGAGCATGCGACGGGCCGCGCACGTAAGTGGGGCGCAAGAGCCGCCGCATTTGCCTCCATACTTGCGTTTACTGTATTCCTCGGTCAGTTGATTGGGAAGTGGCATGAGGGAGGCTGGATCGCCCTGGTCTCTTTCACGATTTTAGGCATTGCCGCACATCTGATGTTGATTTCGCCGCTTGGCTATCGCGAACCAATACAGATCCACCGAATTGTGCGTGAGAAAGCACGCGTGCAAGGCGCGATGGCCTCCATAGTGGAATGGCAATCACTGCGGATGCAGGAGTACCGTCATTCCTTGCGCGGGCAGATCTTGATCGGTGTGACACGCTTCTTTGAGTTGTTTGGAGTCCACCGTCCGGTTCGCTATGAACCAATTCCTGCCATTGCTGGAGATTATGACCATGCTTTGCACGTGGATCATCCTGAAGCCCCATCATTGCTAGAGCAATATCTTGGCAAGCCTGAACCGAAACTCGGTGGCGCGCCGAAAGAAACTGAGCATACAGAAGACAAAGAATAATATCTCAATGGGAGATGTGAAATGCAATACATCTCCCATTGCAAGATTCCATGACCACCACACCGATTTTTAGACTGCGTGTCCCAGAGGTTTACGATGCCCTTGAGACCTCCACAAACGGACTCACTGACGCTGAAGCTGATACCCGCCTTTTGCTGTATGGGCAGAATCTTCTGTCAAAGCAAGAGAAGACATCCTTTTGGGAAAAGCTCGCGCTTGAGTTTACGCGCCCAGCTGCCGTGGTATTGCTCTTCGTCGGACTTGTGGCTCTTTTACAACAAGATGGTATCGTGGCAGGCATCATTGGGAGCATCGTCGTCATCAACACAGCCTTATCTTTTTGGCGTGAATACCGGGCCGAACAAGCCATCGAGAAACTGCGCCAACTACTGCCATCCTTCACTCATATTATCCGTGATGGCATAGAAAATTACATTCCCACCAGGGACGTTGTCCCTGGTGACGTGTTGGTATTGGCAGAGGGAGATAACATTCCCGCTGACGCGCGCGTCATCGAAGAATATGGTTTGCGAACGAACAACGCCACATTGACAGGTGAAGCGATCCCTGCGCGTAAAATGGCGGATCCCTCATATCAGACCGGGATCAGCGAACTGGAACAACCGAACCTGATCTATGCGGGGACATCCATCGCTTCGGGTACGGGACGGGCAGTTGTATACGCCACTGGGATGATGACTCAATTCGGACGGATTGCGCACCTCACTCAATCCATTACCGAAGAACCTACACCCTTTCAAAAGGAACTGAACAAGCTAAGCAAGGTCACGGCATGGGTGGCTTTGTTGATCGGGGTAATTGTCGCGGCAGTCGGTTATTTTTCCCTTGGTTTTGGGCTAAGAGAAGTGACTCTGCTCGCACTAGGTATTGTAGTGGCGGTAATTCCGGAAGGACTTGTCGCCACGCTCACCCTTTCTTTAGCGGTCGCAGTTCAACGCCTCGCGCAAAAAGGCGTTCTGGTCAAGAAACTATCCACTGTGGAAAGAGTGGGGCTCGTGTCTGTCATCTGCACCGATAAAAGCGGCACACTGACACAGAACCAGATGACGGTGCGAGATATCTATATGGCGCGAAAACGAATCAAGGTCACCGGCGTGGGATACGAACCGCAGGGAAATTTCATTCCAGAACCTGAGGGCAAAGCTTGGGAACAAGATTTGCTGTGTTTATTGGAGGCGGCCGCGTGTTGTAATAATGCACGCGTCAACCCGCCTTCTTTGGATCACCCCACGTGGACGAGTCTGGGAGATCAAACTGAGGCCGCCATGAAAGTGGCGGCAATGAAAGCAGAAATAACAGATGACGCACTCCGTTTGATTATCCCACGCGTGCATGAGATTCCATTTGATGCGCGGCGCAAGAGGATGACCACAATCCATCAGGACACAACTGGGGAGATTGCATTCGTCAAAGGGGCGCCGCGCGAGGTTGTACAGCTCTGTACCAAGATATTGATCAACGAAGAAGCCTTGTTACTAACCAATGAATTGCGGACTGAAATCCTCGCTGCCAATGATGATTACGCGCGCGGGGCATTACGTGTGCTGGCACTGGCGCGGCGTGAGCTTCCTCCACGTTCCGGTTCATATACATCAGAGGGTGTTGAATCTGATTTAACTTTTCTTGGCTTGATGGCAATGATGGACCCGCCCAGGCCGCAGGTTGAAAAAGCAATTCAAGTGTGTAAGCAGGCAAACATCCGCATTGTGATGATCACAGGTGATTATGGGTTGACCGCCGAGTCATTGGCGCGGCGTGTGGGCATGTTGACCACAAAAGATCCAATTATTCTGACAGGTGCTGAATTGGATGAATTATCTGACGTTGCTTTGCACCAGTTGCTGGATAAGGAAGTCATCTTCGCTCGCATGGCTCCCGAACATAAGTTGAGACTGGTCTCAGCCTTTCAGCAACGCGGCGACGTGGTGGCTGTTACAGGAGATGGTGTGAATGATGCACCCGCCTTGCGCAAAGCAGATGTTGGCATTTCAATGGGTATTGTGGGAACGGATGTGGCGAAGGAAGCCGCGGACATTATCCTGTCCCAGGATGACTTTGGCGCGATCACGAGTGCCATTGAAGAAGGACGCGCGGTGTACGATAATATCCGCAAATTCATCACCTATATTTTTTCGAGCAACGTGCCCGAGCTTATGCCATTCATCGTCAAAGCGAACTTTCCGCTGATGCCCTTGGCTTTGAATGTGAGGCAAATCCTCGCCATTGACCTTGGTACAGATATGTTCCCTGCGCTGGCGCTTGGAATGGAAAAACCGGAACCGGACGTGATGAGACGCCCGCCGCGTCCTCCTCATCAACCGTTGATTGATCGTGGTCTCTTGTGGCGTGCTTTTGGCTGGCTGGGGATGATCGAAGCGCTACTTTGCTTTGCAGGATTTTTATCCATATTTATTTTGTCAGGGCATGTAGAAGAAATTGGTTTGCCTTTCCTCGCTCAGTTGTCTGTTCCCATCAACTGGAGATTGTCGTTGTCTTTTGAAGAGGCTATCCTCTTCGGAACGACTGTCTATCACGCAGGCGTGGTGACCACCCAAGTTGGCAATGTCCTGGCTTGCCGCTCAGAGCGTGCGCGCAGCACATCCTTGGGATGGCTAAGTAACCCTTACATATGGATTGGCATTATGATTGAATTGCTGGCAATCCTGGCGATGATTTACGTGCCTTTCCTCGCCGAAATTTTTAACCATGTACCACTACCAGGATGGTTTTGGTTCGGTCTCGCACTGAACGCTCCGGTGTTGTATTCGCTTGAGTGGATCCGTAAATTGATAATTCGAGGCTGGAGAAAGAAGCGCCGTGAAAACCCTTCCCTTTTAAGCTTTCAGGAGGTTAGGTGATGAAGATAATTATTATGGGCTGTGGGCGCGTTGGCTCACAGGTCAGCCAACTGCTCGTGAAACTGGGTCATGAAGTTACGGTGATAGACCACGATGCGAACGCATTGGCACGTCTTGGCCCGGATTTCAAGGGCCGGGTTGTGCGCGGAATTGGCTTTGACCGAAATATCCTGCTCGAGGCCGGCGTGGAAACTGCGGAGGCCTTCGTGACAGCCAGTTCTTCTGATAACGCCAATATCGTCGCCGCACGGATTGCGCGCAACATCTTCCGTGTACCAAGGGTGGTAGCACGGCTCTATGATCCGGTGCGCGCGGAGGTTTATCAGCGGTTGGGACTGACAACTATATCGAGTACAGCCTGGGGGGCGGAAAGAATCGTCGAAGTGGTTACCCATGCGGATCTCGATTTGATTCACGTTTTCCAAGATGGCGGCACCTCTCTTGTCCGCGTAGAAATCCCTACACGGCTGAATGGTCATCAGGTGATCCAGATGAATATCCCTGGCGAAGTGATGGTGGTTGCGATTACTCGCAACGATCAAACCTTTATCCCTGTGTCGGGCACAGAATTTCATGAAGGTGATGTTGTCTATCTTGCTGTTATTCCTTCCTCCATGAACAGGTTAGAGCAATTACTCGGCATCGAGAGGAGTCAGCTATGAACGTCGTTGTTGTAGGCGGAGGAAATACAGGCTCACATCTGGCAAAGATATTGATCAGTGCCAGTCATACAGTGCGCGTCATCGAAGAACGTCCGGCGGTCCTTGAAAAACTCACACAGGAAATCTCACAAGAAAACGTCATTGTCGGCGATGGAAGCTCGCCTGTCATCCTGGAGAAGGCTGGCATTCAAAAGGCACAGGTTTTGGTAGCAGTAACGGGTTCGGATGAAACGAATCTGGTGATTACCTCTTTGGGACGATTTGAGTTCAATGTGCCGCGCGTCATTGCTCGAATCAATAACCCGAAAAACGCCTGGCTTTTCACACCTGAAATGGGAGTAGATGTTTCTCTCAATCAATCCGAAATCCTTGCGAGCCTGAGCGCCGAGGAAATGTCTATCAACGATATGATGACCCTGGCGAAATTACGACGGGGAAAATATTCCCTCGTTGAGGAGAAGATCGCGCCAAGCTCTCCTGTCATTGGGATAGCAATTAAAGATATGTCTCTACCGCAGAACTGCGTCATTTCAGGGATCATTCGTAAAGGGGAAATCGTATTGCCCCGAGGGATTACGACGCTTGAAGAAGGCGACGAAGTGCTTGCCCTAGTGGATGATAATGCTCGTGAACAATTAGCGAGATTTCTTACAAGGCCAAAGTAATTATGTTTAGAAGGGGGCTTGCTACGGCTTAAATCAGCACGAAAAATTTCAACAACTATACACGTAATTCAGAGCATTTAATCTCCTTGGCATTGTCAGGGAGATTTTTTATGATTTCTTGACGGTTTTTTCAACCTTCTTGTCCCCTTTTTGATGCACAAGTATGTAGACTAAGTTCCAACGGAGGCATATCTATGAATGACCTGCTTTATCTTGGACTTACGGTACTGTTTTTCGTGCTTACTTATGGATTCATCGTAGTCTGTGAGCGGCTGATGGAGGAGAACAAATGAACGTTTTGTATGTGATCACGGGCATGATTACCCTCATCTTGTTTGTCTATCTTGTTCTGGCGTTGCTTAAACCAGAGTGGTTCGGATGAATCTCTATAGTTGGTTCCAGCTTATTTTTTATTTCGTGGTTTTGCTCGCATTAGCAAAACCGCTTGGTTCGTTTATGGCGAGGGTCTATCAAGGCGAACATACGTTTCTGAATCGTGTGATAGATCCCGTAGAACGATTTGTTTATCGCCTCTCGGGAGTCAACCCGCAAGAGGAGATGAACTGGAAGACCTATGCGATGGCAGTCATCATTTTCAATGTGCTTGGTTTGATCGTTGTATATCTCTTGCAGAGACTGCAAGGTGTGTTGCCGCTTAATCCTCAAGGATTGGGTGCATTGACTCCCGATTCCTCCTGGAACACAGCGACCAGTTTTGCAACAAATACAAATTGGCAGGGATATGGTGGCGAGGTCACCATGAGTTATCTCTCGCAGATGCTCGGCTTGACCGTGCAAAACTTTGTCTCTGCGGCGACAGGCATGGCTGTTTTGATCGCGTTGATTCGCGGCATTGTACGTCACACGGCGAAAGGCATCGGCAACTTCTGGGTGGATCTTACTCGTACAACTCTCTACATCTTGATTCCGCTTTCGGTCATTGTCGCGCTCGCGATTGCATCACAAGGCGTGGTACAAACCTTTAGCCCCTACAAGACTGTGACGTTGCTTCAACCCACAACCGATGCAACTGGAAACACAGTTACAGAACAGGTATTGGCAGTGGGTCCTGCGGCTTCACAGATTGCTATCAAGCAACTCGGCACAAATGGTGGCGGATTCTTCAACGTCAACTCTGCGCATCCGTTTGAGAATTCAACACCTTTCTCCAACTTTATCGAGATGTTGTCCATCCTCGTGATCTCCGGCGCGTTGTGCTACACATTTGGAGTGATGGTTGGAGATACACGTCAGGGTTGGGCAATCCTCATCACAATGACCGTAATCATGGTTGCGTTCCTTGGACTTGCAGTTTGGGCAGAGCAGGGAGGCAATCCAGCTTTCACTTCGATGGGCGTGGATCAAACCCAGACGAATATCAATCCAGGCGGGAATATGGAAGGCAAGGAAACTCGTTTTGGCATTGCCAACTCAGCTTTGTGGGCGACAGCAACAACTGCTGCATCGAATGGTTCTGTAGACTCGATGCACGACTCGTACATGCCGCTCGGTGGGCTGGTGCCTTTGTTCATGATTCAGTTGGGTGAAATTATCTACGGCGGTGTCGGTTCTGGTTTATATGGAATGCTAGCATTCATTATCGTGGCTGTGTTTATCGCCGGTTTGATGGTTGGACGTACACCTGAATATTTAGGCAAAAAGATCGAAGCTTACGAAATGAAAATGGCTTCTCTTATGCTCTTGATTCCGATCATTCTTGTAAAGGTTGGTACAGCGATTGCAGTAGTCGCTCCGGCAGGTCTTGCGACGATTTGGAACACCGGTGGTCCGCATGGATTTAGTGAAGTGTTGTATGCCTTCTCTTCGGCAGCGAATAACAACGGTTCGGCATTTGCAGGGTTAGGAGCGAACACTCCGTTCTACAACACCGCGCTTGGAATCTGTATGTTCTTTGCTCGTTATTGGCTGATTGTCCCTGCCTTGGCAATTGCGGGCTCCCTTGTGCAAAAGAAAAAAGTCCCTGCAAGTGCTGGTACTTTGCCCACACATACCCCGTTGTTTGTCGCCTGGTTGATCGGTGTCATCATGATCGTCGGGGCATTGAGCTTCATCCCTGCGCTGGCATTGGGACCGATTGTCGAGCACTTGCTGGTCTTTGCTCATTAGAAGGATTTTAGAATGACAATGCAACAGAAAAAACAAACTACATTTCAACGGGAGTTGTATCAGCGCGCAATTGTGGAGTCCTTTGTAAAACTTAATCCGCGCTTGATGGTTCGTAACCCTGTCATGTTCGTGGTCGAGGTTGGCAGCGTGTTGACCACCGCGTTGTGGATCCAGGCTCTCGCTGGAAAAGGTGAAGCACCCGCATGGTTTATTGGAACCGTCGCACTCTGGCTGTGGTTCACCGTGCTGTTCGCGAATTTCTCCGAGGCTGTTGCAGAGGGGCGCGGCAAGGCACAAGCCGAGTCGCTGCGCAAAGCGCGCCAGGATACACCGGCGAAAAAAATACACGGGCAGGCGAATGATGTACAAACCGCACTGTCAAAAACTGATGTCGTGTCATCGACTGCGCTTCGTAAAAACGACTTGTATCTTGTAGAAGCGGGCGATACTCTCCCCGCAGATGGTGAGATTGTTGTAGGTATTGCTTCCGTGGATGAAAGCGCGGTGACAGGCGAATCCGCCCCCGTTGTGCGCGAAGCGGGCGGGGATCGATCTGCGGTCACCGGCGGGACGCGTCTCCTATCCGATTGGTTGATCGTGAAAGTCAGTTCTGACCCAGGCGAGGGATTCCTGGACCGCATGATCAACCTCATCGAGGGTGCCAGGCGCCAGAAGACGCCGAATGAAATCGCCCTCAATATTTTGCTGGCTGGTTTCACAATTATCTTTTTGGTTGTGTGTGCAACACTTTTATCCTATTCGCTCTATAGTGTGAACGCTGCCGGAAAAGGTACACCGATTACGATTACGGTTTTGATCGCTTTGTTGGTTTGTCTCATCCCAACCACGATCGGTGGATTGCTCTCTGCCATCGGCATTGCCGGCATGGATCGAATGATTCAGCGCAATGTTATTGCGATGTCTGGTCGCGCAGTAGAAGCTGCGGGGGATGTAGATGTTTTATTACTCGATAAAACTGGCACGATCACGCTTGGCAATCGTCAGGCTGTGGAATTTATTCCCGTAAACGGAATTGATGTAAAGGATTTGGCTGAAGCTGCCCAACTCGCTTCTCTGGCAGACGAGACACCGGAAGGTCGCTCCATTGTCGTCCTCGCTAAGGATAAGTTCGGTCTGCGCGGGCGGACCATGGGCGCGAGTGATGAAGCGCCCGAAGGCATGCACTTCGTTCCATTTACTGCGCAGACCCGTATGAGCGGCGTTAACTTCGACGGCATCTCCATTCGTAAAGGCGCGCCCGATACGATGTTTGAGATGATTCAAGCTAACAACAATGGTGTTCCTGCGGACTTGAAGCCTGCGGTGGATAACATTGCGCGCATGGGCGGTACGCCACTGGTGGTAGCGCGCAATAATCATGCGCTGGGAGTCATTCACCTGAAAGATATTGTTAAAGGTGGCATTAAGGAGCGCTTCGCTCAACTGCGCAAGATGGGAATCAAGACTGTGATGATCACGGGCGATAATCCGCTGACCGCCGCGGCGATTGCAGCTGAGGCAGGCGTGGATGATTTTCTCGCCCAAGCCACACCGGAAGCGAAGTTGAAATTGATCCGTGAATATCAAACGGGAGGACGCCTCGTTGCGATGACCGGCGACGGCACGAACGATGCACCTGCTCTCGCACAAGCCGATGTGGCTGTAGCGATGAACACCGGTACACAACCCGCGCGTGAAGCCGCCAACATGGTCGACCTTGACAGTAACCCAACCAAACTGCTGGAGATCGTCGAGATCGGCAAACAATTGCTGATGACACGCGGCCCGCTAACTACATTCAGTATTGCTAATGATGTGGCGAAATACTTTGCCATCATTCCCGCCGCGTTTGCTTCCACATATCCTGTCCTAACCACATTGAACTTTATGAGGCTTGCCACACCGGAAAGCGCGATCCTCTCTGCCGTAATTTTTAATGCCTTGATCATCATTGCGTTGATTCCGCTTGCATTGCGTGGTGCGCCTTATCGTGCAGTTGGTGCCGCACAATTACTGCGCGACAACCTTCTCATCTATGGCGTCGGTGGATTGATTGCCCCATTCATCGGAATCAAATTGATCGATATGCTGTTGGTCGCGCTCCACCTAGTGTAAAGGAAGTTTGCAATGTTACCTTCAAACAAAAATCCAAAATGGTGGCAGATATACCTTACCTTCCCGTTGCTCATTGCCCTCTTTCTACTTGATCATCGACTCAAAATCTCGACGCGTGGTCATGAAGCAGTGCAACTTGGAATAATCCTGTTCGTCTATGGATTGATCTATGGGTGGATAAAAGCCAATTCGAGAGCAATATCTCGGATGGATCAAAGACAATATCATGGAAAGTTTAGGGTTGTTCAAATCCTTCCTTCTCAATTATCGGAAGTGAATGACGAAAGACAGCCAATGTCCCAGCTTCCCAATTCGGAAGTAAAAGGCATGTTGAGCGACACGTTTGAAATGGATACTATCGACGCAAAACTGCTTCCAATTGATAATATCTCAGAAGAATCGAATAAGGAATAAAAATGATTTCACAATTACGCCCCGCTGTTTTTATGCTTTTGATCCTCACGGTTATCACAGGTGTGATCTATCCGCTGGCTGTGACAGGCATTGTGCAAGTCATTTTTCCGCATCAAGCCAATGGAAGTCTCATAGTGGTCAACGGCAAAACATATGGTTCAGAACTGATCGGTCAACAATTCGATCAACCCAAATATTTTTGGGGACGACTTTCTGCCACCGGTACATTTGCGTATAACACTTTCAATGCCGAAAACCTGACCGGTTCCTCCGGCTCGAACTATGGACCGTTGAATCCCGCGCTGACAAAAGCGGCGCAAGTGCGCATCGACGCGCTCAAAGCGGCTGACCCTGATAACACCGCGCCGATTCCTGTTGACCTCGTCACTGCTTCCGGCAGTGGCCTGGACCCGCACATCAGCGTTGCTGCTGCGTTATACCAGGTCCATCGCGTTGCAACAGCTCGCGGGTTGGATGAAGCGCAAGTCAAATCCCTGATAGATAAATATACCCTGGGACGTCAGTTCGGCTTCTTGGGAGAGCCAAGGGTGAACGTTCTGTTATTGAATCTAGCGTTGGATGGAATACAATAGATCTGATGGAACATCGTCCAGATCCTGACGAATTGCTGAAACAGATCCAGGCGGAAGAATCCAACCGTGGGAAATTGAAGATTTTCCTCGGCTACGCTGCCGGTGTTGGCAAGACCTATGCCATGCTCGAAGCCGCGCATCAGCGCAGAGATCAGGGCATTGATGTGGTTGTCGGTTACGTTGAAACCCATAAACGCATCGAAACGGAAGAGCTGCTCGAAGGGTTGGAAGTTCTGCCACGCAAGCAGGTGGAATACCATAACGTGGTCTTACCTGAATTGGATGTGGACGCGGTATTGCAACGCAATCCTCAACTCGTCCTTGTCGATGAGCTTGCGCACACCAACGCGCCCGGCTCGCGTCACCCCAAGCGTTATCAGGATGTGGAGGAGATCCTAGATGCAGGCATTGATATCTATACTACGTTCAATATCCAGCACCTGGAAAGTTTGAATGATATCGTGGCTCAAGTGACAGGAGTCATTGTACATGAGACCGTCCCGGATAGCATCATTGATCAGGCATCTGAAATCGAGGTCATTGACCTGCCGCCTGATGAGTTGCTTAGCCGACTCAAAGAAGGTAAGGTCTACATCCCGCAGCAAGCGACTCGGGCATTAGAAAATTTTTTCCGCAAGGGAAACCTTACGGCTTTGCGTGAGATGGCTTTCCGGCGCGCAGCTGAACGCGTAGATAATCAGATGCGCAATTACATGGAAACCAGTGCTATCCCTGGTCCCTGGCCTGCCACAGAACGCCTGATGATTTGCATTAGTGGACATCCAGTCAGTGAGCGACTCGTCCGTGCAGGGCGCCGTTTGGCAGATGAACTCAAAGCGGAGTGGTTCGCCGTCCATGTTCAAACGATTGACCGGCATCGCTTTTCTACAAAGGGCGCAGAAAATATTGCGCGTGCTCTACGCCTGGCTGAAGACTTAGGCGCCATCGTCCGCCAGATCGAAGGTCAGGATGTTCCAGCAACACTGGTGGATTTCGCACGCAAAAACAACGTCACCAAGATTATCACAGGAAAACCTTTGCGGTCGCGCTGGCAGGAATTATTAGCAGGATCCCTCACCAATGATCTCATCCGCTTGAGTGGAACTATTGATGTTTACGTCGTCAGCGATCCAAGTGGGCCACTGCCAGCCCCGATTACTCCTGTTCTACGCCCGACGAGTTCGTGGCTGCATTACGCCTTGAGTGTCTTGCTCGTGGCTTTGGTCACGTTGGTATCACTTCCAATTTATGGCCGCATACATTCGACGAATTTGGTCATGCTCTATTTGGCGGTTGTCGTCATTTCGGCTCTTTACCTCGGCCGTGGTCCCTCGATCTTAGCCTCTATCTTAGGCGTATTCGTTTTTGACTTCTTTTTCACGGAGCCGCGTTTTACGTTTGTCGTCAACGATACACAGTATATTATTACCTTCTTGGGTCTCTTTATTGTCAGCGTAGCGATTAGTACTCTAACTGGTCGTGTGCGTGACCATATTGAGGTCATTCGTGCCCAGGAACAACAATCATCCACACTTTATGCACTCAGCCGTGAATTAACTGTTTCGACAGACCTAGATACGGTATTAGCGAAAGTGATTGAACAGATTGGACAAACTTTTAACCGTCAAGTGGTGATCTTGCTTCCACACGAAAGTACTCTAATTGTTCGCGCTGCTACCCCACGTTTCACCATCGATCAAGATGAGCAGGCTGTAGCCGTCTGGGCGTATGAAAAAAATCATGTTGCCGGGCGGGGTACGGATACGCTGCCGGCTTCAAAGATCCGCTATCAACCACTCCAGGTCGCCGGCCGTGTAGTGGGTGTGTTAGGCGTCAAACCCGATGAATCTAACAGGCTGAATCCTAGCCAAAGGGCACTGCTCGACGCTTATGCGAGTCTGGCGGCGCTCGCGATTGAACGCGGCCAGTTAACGGAACAAGCCCGACAAGCAGAGATTGCTTCGGTCACAGAAAAGCTGCAGACAGCACTGCTCAATTCGATTTCACATGACCTGCGAACACCACTGGTTTCTATTACTGGCGCGCTGACCAGTCTTGATGAGCAATCTGATTCGTTGAAGGAGGAGTATCGAAAGAGCCTCATTATTACTGCCCGTGAACAAGCCGACCGTTTGAATCGACTGGTTGGCAATCTCCTTTCGATGACGCGCATAGAAAGCGGCGCCATCAAGCTTAATCGGGAGCCTGGCGATATTCAGGATGTCATTGGTACAGCGCTCGAGCAACTCGACAGTCGCATCACAGAACACGAAATAAAAGTAAATGTTCCTGACGATTTTCCTCTCGTCACAATGGATTTCACTCTCATTGTTCAAGTTGTTGTGAATTTATTGGAGAATGCAGTCAAATACTCACCCAAAGGTTCCCTAATAGAAGTCTCTGCATCACTTGTGGAAAATAAAGTTCAACTTGAAATCATGGATAGAGGGATAGGCATTCCACCCGCGGACTTGACTCGTATCTTCGATAAATTCTACCGAGTGCAACGCCCGGAGAATGTCAGCGGAACAGGGTTGGGGTTGGCCATTGGTAAAGGAATTGTTGAAGCGCATCACGGTAACATTTACGCGCGTTCTCGAGAAGGCGGAGGGACCATTCTCAGTGTGGAACTTCCATTGAATGATATACAGGAAAAAGTCAATGATTGACACAGCGCAACGAGTTCTGATTGTAGATGATGAAGTTTCTATCCGGCGCTACTTACGTGCCGCATTAGGAGCCGAAGGCTTTGCTACACATGAAGCTAAGACCGGACAGGAAGCACTTGATGGTGCGGTTCTATATCATCCTGAAATCATTATTCTTGACCTGGGCTTGCCTGATATTGATGGCGTTGAAGTTACGCGCCGCCTGCGGGAGTGGTCGCAGACGCCCATTATCATTCTGTCTGTCCGAGAGGCAGAAAATGATAAGGTTGCTGCCCTCGACGCGGGAGCAGATGATTATCTTACGAAACCTTTTGGCACAAGTGAACTTATGGCGCGCATTCGCGTCGCTTTACGGCGAGCGTCCAAGGGTCCCGATGAACCAGTCTTCCAAGTTGACAAACTGAAAATGGACGTATCCCGCCGCATCGTAGTGGTCGATGAAAATCAGATATCCTTAACCCCAACCGAATACGAAATTTTGCGTATATTATTGCAGAATGCAGGAAAGGTTCTGACTCATCACCAATTGCTCCGGCAGGTTTGGGGGACAGCATACGAAGGTGATATGCACATTCTACGGGTCAACATCAGCAACCTTCGCCGCAAGATTGAGCCTGATCCATCCCGGCCTCACTACTTAGTGACAGAACCAGGCGTGGGTTATCGAATCAGAGTGTGAATCTCAACTAAGCAGAGCGGAAATAGCCACAGAGTGTTCCAGATGATTAATTTGATCCTGGATGACTGTCTTGTTGGGACAAAACGAATCCGTTCGCAGGGATTCAGTCGTGAGAATTTCTTCTTCAATTTATTTGAACCACGGAAGGAAACCGTTCCCATCATCAACATATCCCCTAATGGTTTTTTTCTGAAGTGCCTTCATAATCTATTGGGTTGGGGCACCTTTATCTTGATTACAATTGCCGTCATCGTTATGGTAAGTAGTCAGATCCTTACCGCCTTGGGTGTAACGTCCCGTTGATCGTTAAGTAGATCATTATTTTCAGAGCGATCATCCTCGTATTTGGTCATAATTGGATTGAAATTGCCTGGGTAAACAAGTAAGGAACACTACTATAGATGTTACAAAAAAACTCCATCACTTCTAAAGGTCCAATCGAATACCGCCTGGAAGGTGCAGGTCCTACGGTGGTTGTTTTGAATGGTGGACATTGCAGCCGTGATACTCGCCTTTCTCATGAGAAATTGGCCTTGCATGGATACTCTGTTCTCACACCATCTCGACCTGGATATGATAGTACACCCTCTGGTGTTGGGAAAACCGCCCAGGAAGCTGCAAACGCTCTTGCAGGATTGCTCAACGAGCTTAAAATGCCAATTGTAGATGTAATTGGTATTTCCGCTGCAGGTCCAACAGCACTTGCTTTTGCTCAACAACATCCGGGTAAGCTTAGAAAGCTAGTCCTAGAGTCGGCTGTGACAACAAGATGGGGTGATGAAATTAAAATTCTTTCACGCTTGGGATTCGGAAGGGTTGAAAAAGCCACATGGAGGCTAATAAAACTGGCTCTGAAATTCATGCCGAATATGATGATTCGCGCTATGGTGCAACAGCTAACGACCTTGGACGTTAATGAAGTTCTCAGCCGTATGAATAAAGATGATCTAATGTTCGTACGCCGGATGATAGAAACTTCGAGATCTGGAACTGGATTTATGAATGATATTGAGCATCACGTTGATGATCTATCCGGAATTGTTGCTCCGGTGTTAGTTATGTATTCTCCCAATGACAAATTTGTTCCTGAGAAGAACGCTGTGCGGGTTGCGGCAGAAGTAAAGAGGTGTGAACTCTACGAAGTACCTGCTGATACCCATTTGATATGGATTGGAAATGCAGCTGATGATGTTTGGTCAAAGCGACTGTCCTTCATTCAGTCGCAGTAGAGAATTGAGGAAAAGAT
>Ga0137369_10001430_pt1 | contig 24059 bp, 22 predicted proteins | sample SagtaG_12_FD_104918 | JGI IMG/M metagenome (GOLD analysis project Ga0137369, IMG submission 104918) | Vadose zone soil microbial communities from Sagehorn Ranch, Mendocino, California, USA - Sage1_L_113_16 metaG | ecosystem: Environmental > Terrestrial > Soil > Vadose zone | place: USA... | reverse complement strand
TTTGGGGTCGTGCCTGGATAGCTAAACAATCTTTCGATCAATCGCTCCGACCGCATGATCCGATTAATCACATCGAAGGATCATACGGACAGTTCCAGTCGTTCAAACCCTTCAAGCCTCAATCTGAGCCGGCTTGACGGATCCGGGGAACAGGCCGTGTTTAGTCAGAAATTCGATCAGGAAAAACGGGGAACTAAACGGGTCACGAACTACACGGCTCAAGTCTTTTGTTGAAAATTAATCTGGTTTAGCTTAAACCCCCGAATCCGCAAATCCAACATTTTCCAAAGTAGCCAATAAACCGCAGTGAGCCAGCCGGCCCGTAAGCAACTTGAAGTGCGACGTCTTGCGCTGAAGAATCTTCCTTGTCACTTAAATCCGTTGATAATCCAACATCGTTGAAAGGGACATTTTCGTACGCGGTTGTACGTACGCATATGTCCTTCTGTCCTCTAATGCGCCGTATCCGGCTCTTTTGGGCGTCTTAGCCACCGCTGTCACATAGCATCTTGGGGGCATGGCCATTGCTGAAGCTATTCTTCGCGGTGACCCATGCGATGTTTATTTTCAAGATCAACTTCGCTTCCCCAAGTGGCACTAGAGTGGCGGGTAAGCGCCCTGGTACTAATGGCGCTAATCTCTTCTCAAGGTTGTGGCATCATCTCAGATGCGCCTAACCGCGTGGTGTCGACGAGAGCAGTCTCACCTTCGGAGTCTCGGCCTGATTATCCTTCCAGCGAGAAGCCGCCGACGCATGCCATTCCGGGTGAGATTCCACCAATGGCCAAAGTCCCTTCTCCGGAAACCAAACAGGCCCCGCCAATCGCAAGGATTCCCGCACCTTCTCAGCCAACGATGATGGAGACCGGTCTGGCCTCGTGGTACGGACCAAAATTTCACGGCAAGCTCACCGCGAGCGGAGAAGTTTTTCAGCAGGAGAAATTCACGGCTGCTCATCCAACTCTCCCTTGGGGTAGTCGAGTGAAAGTCACCAATCTGGACAATGGAAAATCAGTTGACGTGCGGATTAACGATCGCGGACCCTTTGGGCAAGGTCGCATCATCGATGTCTCTCGAGCTGCGGCAAGAGCCCTAGGCATGGTGGGACGGGGGATAACGACCGTCCAGCTCGAATGGCTTTCTGATTCTGAGAAAACAAACGACCTGGTCTTGCAAGATAAATAAATAGACGCCGTAATCTGCGCCGGGAAAATTACGATTACGTCTTGCGCCGCCACATCCGCTGAAATAACGCTTCTCCCATATCGAACGATCACGCGGACAGTTCCATTCGTTCCAAATGTTCCAGTCGTTCAAATCGTTCAAGCCTCGATCTCCGCCAAATTGACGAATCCGGGAAACAGCCCGTGCTTGGTGAGAAATTCGATCATGAAGCGATCGAATGGCCGGGGCTGCGAGATCTGACAGGCATAGCCGGCGCTATCCGAAACCATCAACTCCTGGCAATGTCCGCGCAGCGAAGCTAGCGATTGTCTTTTCCATTTCAATCCAAGTGCGCGAACGAAAAAAAGTGCGCGATAGTCATAGAAATCAGACCGAGCAGGTTTATTGCTTCATGAAAATTTTGGGCTTGCTTTCAAAATGGCTCTTCGACTACATTGGCTCGCACATGGCAAAGATTGTCCTCATAGTTGACGACAATAAGCACCTGCGACAGATTCTCGCTTCGATGCTGCGATTCAGCGGGTATGAAATATTAGAAGCTGGTACCGGCTCTGAGGCAGTCAAAAAGGCAATTTCCGCTAACCCCAATCTTATTTTGTTGGATATGGATCTCCCTGACATCAAGGGCGCAGACGTAGCCCGAGCGATAACAAAGGCTTCAACGAGCGCCCATATTCCTATCATTGGTTGCAGCGCTTTTCTTGGGTGGGAATTCAGAGAAGAGGCGCTACATGCAGGAATGGTCGATTACTTGGTAAAACCGATCTCGTTGGAGGCAATCAAAGCAAAAATAGAGGAGTTTATTCGGACGGAGAGATAAAACCACGATGAGCAAAAGGAAAAAACCTGTCACTTTGGAAAACCTACTCCGTTTCAAGTCTCGCCCAAACCGACGCACTAGCGATTGTTTTTTCAATTTCAATCCAATAGCCTGCTGTTCATGGATGCGGGGCGATGTGACAAGAACCGTGTTCGTGATCGCGCTCGTGAGCGCCATGATCAGCTTCGTCAATTTAGAACCCTACAATTAATCCTTAGTTCGGCGGTTTTCTTCAGTTCGCGGTTTATCTTACTTCTTCGGCCCAATCTGCGTGTCGTGATCCAGAAGTAGCGCACGGCTTTGGATCGTTGGCCTACGCTGCGAACGTCGATGCGATGACGCCATGCAAGGGGTTCTGCCGGAACCGTACTCTTCCGATGCATCCCCATGACTAAAAGGTTGCGCGATTCACCCGGTTCGGAAGATGCGCGTCTAAGAACCGCATTTTGGGCAACCCTTCGGATGACAAGCGCTGCAGTAAATCTTGTCGCAGCGCGCGCACGGAGAAAAGCATTCTCGGCAGAGAATATGAAGGCGATCGTCGCAGACGTAATAACCTTTTCTCGGATAAAAGCAGGCTTCGCAGGGAAGCGGATCGAGGGATTTCACTACCGGGTTGTAGGTCAGAGGAAATTGCCTCGCCTCCTTGCGTCGCTTCACTGAAAGCCAAAAAATTGGGCTGATCGTTTCAATGCGAATGAAAGAAATCGGCTCGAGCTGGAGATCGATGCTGAATTTCCCGACCAAATCTTGGACCTTGCCCCTGAGCTCCCGTTCAACGGCTTCAATCTTGCTTTCGGTCCGCGCCTTGTCCTCTTGCGCGGCCAATTTTTTCGCCAGCGCTTGGCGGTGTTCGTGGATCAGAGTCTGGTAATATTCATGGACGCGCCGGATGTCCCGGTTCATCCTGCGCTCTATGCTGACGAGGAAGTCGGACAGAGCTTCCTGGACAATGTTCAATTGCGCCTGCCAGAAGGCCTTCAGGACTCTTTCACTAGCCGCTCGTTCCGCTTGCCCCGCGGACATCTGCGGTTCGTTAAAGATGAGATCGAGAGTTTCCAACGTGGTTCTCTGGACTGAGAAGTTTAGCTCGTTGATCAAGCACCCGACGATGCCTTCTTGCCGGTCGTCGGAGATGGCCGAATATTTAGAATAACCCAGCAGGTAGGAGATCGGTTTCTCTTCTTTCCGTTCCATCTGGAAAACCGCGTTGTAGAAAACCAATTTGTTGCCCAGCCGGTCTTCCACCTTCTCTAATTTGACGGCCGGCGGCACAAGACCGACAGTAGCAAATTTACCTCGATCGCCCATGAGGCCGGCCATCTTCTTCAGGATCTCCGAATCGTAAGAGACAAAAATTCCTTCGCGCCGATCGCCTAGAAACGACAGGTTGGCGTGCTCCGGGATTTCTAAAACTCCGGCTACCGCGGCCGGCAAGAGCACCTCAAGTCCTTCGCTATTTGGCTCCACCACCGCGCCGTTCTCGGCGAGCAGATCGGCGGTAAAATCACAAAGCGACGTACTCAAACTTCGTAATCCTCGCCGAAGATTTCTCGGTCCAACGCCTTGGAGTCAAGGTAATCGGCCTTCGCCTTGACCAGATTTTGTCCAAATTCTTCAAAGCGCGAGCGCGCCTCTTCGTGATCGCGGCTCCGCATCCATATCTCCAAGATAATCTCCTCAAATTCTCTCTCCTCTTCCAAATGACCGAGCAGCGGCTCGATCTCCCCGATAACCATCTCGAACATGTTGATCTTGTTCTCCAGGATGTTGAGGATATGGTCTTCCAACGTCTCGCGCACCGAGAGATTGAAGATGAATACGTCTCGGCTCTGGCCGATCCGGTGCAGCCTACCGATGCGCTGCTCGATCCGCATCGGATTCCACGGCAGATCGAAGTTGACCAAGGTATTGCAGAACTGCAAGTTTCGGCCTTCGCCGCCCGATTCCGTGGATAGAAGAATCGGCACTTCTTCGCGGAAACGCCGGATCGCCTCGTCCTTTTCCCTGGCCGACAGGGCCCCGCTGAATGAAACGAAGGGAAGACCGCGGCGATCGAGCAGCGTAGCGAGCGAATCCAAGCTCTTTAAATACTGGGTAAAGACGACCTTCTTCTCCTGCGGATATTTACTGAGAAGCTCGATCAAGGCCTTTTCCCTGACGGTCTCGCCAACGTTTTGCGCCAGATTAAGCAGCGGGTCCACACTCTCCCTACGCTCTGAGCGCAAACGCAAAAGCGTGGCGCCCAAAGCGGCGGGGCTGCTCCCGGCTTCTCTTAGTAGCAACTGCAAGAGAGGCGCGGGAAGAGAGTCCGAGCACGCCCGCGCAAAGTCGGTGATCCCGTCATAAAGCTCCCGTTCGACTGGGCTGGGCTCTAATCTCGCCGTCGTGGCAAAGCGCTTGGGCAATTTCAGGTCAATGGCGCTTCTGGTATTGCGGATCATGACGTCGCGCAGGAGCTCGCGAAGCTGTTCTTTATTTGCCGGCTTCCGCGAGTCGCCCCGTTGCAGGTAGGCTTGCTTAAATATCCGCTCGGTCTTGAATTGTCCGGGCTTGAGAAGCGTGATCAGATTGAAAAGCTCTATTAGATGGTTCTGCACGGGCGTCGCGCTCAAGAGAAAAACAAAGCGCTTTTTGATTTCATTGACGAGTTTCCAGTTAAGGGTGTCGCGGTTCTTCAGGTGGTGCGCCTCATCGACCACCACAAGATCGTAAAAGTTGGCGGCCACTCGCGGAAAATGCTTGCTGCTTTTCGCCGTGTGGATCGAAGCGATGATGAATGAACCTTGCCAGAAACGGTCCGGATCGGCGCTGAAGAGCGGGTCGTCGGTGGTGGCAAAGCGAATGTCGAATTTCTGCGCCATCTCCTCCTGCCATTGGGAAACCAGCGGCGCCGGGGTCAGAATGAGAATATTCTTGACCATTCCCCGCAGGAGGTATTCCTTCATCAACATGCCCGCTTCGATGGTCTTGCCGAGCCCGACTTCGTCGCATAGCAGAACCCGCCCGTGGAAATACTTCAGCACCTTCTTTGCGGTTTCGAGCTGGTACCAGTAGCGCTCCACTCCCTTGATCTCATTGACGCAGAGAAGATCATCGAAGCCCCGCTGAACATGGAGATGGGCGTATTCGACGCGCAGAAGACAGTCCTTCAATGTCCCCTGGGTTTGCAGCATTGTGTTCATGACCGCAAAGTCCGGGGGCGCAAAACGCAAGGGTGCTTTATGGGCAGCTAACGCCGGGATGACCGGCGGCGCCGTCGCGGCGCGGCCTTCGCTCTTCTCGATTCGCGGCGGTTTTTTCTCCACAGCCGCGCTAATGGGTTTTACAGCGTTCGAGGTCGCGGGCGCCCCTCTTTGCTCAACTTGCTTAACAGGAGGTGGCTCGACTTTGCCTAGAGATGAAACCCGCTCTACCCATCGATTGTGTTCTTGAAGGCGAATAAAATTGCGAGCGCGATCGAGCGCTTCTCTAATGTCTCGCCGAGTGTCCGCCAGAGTCCGTTGGCGTTTTTGCAATTTTGTGGCGAGCGCGAGATTCTCCCTGGCTTTTGTCAAGTTCCCACTAGCCGCCTCGATTTCGCTTAGAAGCGCGTAGTCCCGCCAGTAGGAAATTAGCTTGATTCGCCGCATGAGCCACGGCCGGGCAAGGTTTGGATCGCGCATTTGGCCCAGCGCCAGAGCGACGATTTCGTCCAAAAGCTCTAAATCGTCTGGAAACTGCTTGACGAGGTTCTCGAGACAGCGGTAGGCTTTATCGAATTCGTCGCGCTTGCGGAATTTTTGATAAGTTCTATAAGTCTCGTCGGGCCCTTTTTCAAACGGGTTCACGAGAAATATCCTTATCTTGAGGTTCGCCGGTTTGTCAATTGTTTTAGCACTGCTACGACAAAAATTTATGCGCCGCTCATTACGAAACATTGGACCGACCGTCCTGCTCCGCGCAGCGGTAATTTCGATAGTGCAACTGGTCTTATTGCCATTCACGCACTCCGCTTGCCGCGATCCGGAGGTGGCGCGCGGCTTTGGATCTTTAGCCTATGCGGCGAATGTCGATGCGACGATTCAATACTTCGGTCACAACTTTTTTCTCATCACGACCAGCAAGGGAACCCGCATCGTTACCGACCCTTTGGGCCCGGGATGGTATCCGAATCCGAACGTCGGCGGCGACGTCGTCACCGTCGGAAAAGAAATGTTCAATCACAACGCGGTCCAAATCGTCCTGGGCAATCCGCTGATCCTGCGCGGGCTCAAGAACTATGGCGCGGGGTGGAACACAGTCAGCACGAATGTCAAAGACACCTTCATCTACAACGTTCCGATTCATCAAAACTCCGAATTCATCGAGGGCATTCACGGCTCAGCGTTTGTTTTCGATCTCGGCACTTTGTGCATCGCCCACCTGGGCGACTTGAGCCAAAAGTTGAATGAGCAACAGCTTAAAGCATTCGGCAAAGTGGATATTGCCCTGACGCCGATAGGCGGCCGCCGCACGATGGGACCGGATCTGGCAAGAGAAGTCCTCGCTCAGCTCAAGCCGAAGATTGCGATTCCCATGCATCACCGCGATGACCCCTACCTGGTTAAACAATTCACATCAGGAATCAAAACGCAGATTTTGAAGACCGACACACTGGCGGTCAGCAAGGACGTCCTGCCTGTTCCGACCGAGATCAGAGTTCTGGTACCGCGCGGGGCGATGGATTATCGGTGAATTGGTCGCGTGCAGATCGTGTTCGTGATCGTGACGAAAAAAGATGTGCAGGAACGGCAATTCTTTGGCCATTTCTGGAACTAACTAACGCTCGGATTCTTTCGCTTCGCTGATTTTCCTAACGCGATCAAGAACATTACACTCTTGCCGGCGGCGTGGGGAGAAAAAAACTCCGTAACGTCATCGTCGAAGAACGTGAGCCCGGAGGCGCCGAGGCGCTGAGTGTAGGCGGCAAGATAAAGTTTGCCACCCATGATCGCGGCTTCGAGCTGGGCGGCGCGGTAACCGCGATTGCCGAAACGCTCCAGAGCGGTTTTGAGATCCGCAAGAAAGTAAACATTGACGCTACAATCCGCAGGGATCTGCTGGCCCAAGCCGAGATATCCCGCGTCGTGGCGAAAGTTGCCTGCTTTTAATAATTCAAGCACGCTCTCGTGCCGTCGAAACACATAAGCCCCGGCGGGGAGTTGCTCCACCGCGTTGACAATCAGGTAGAGGTCGTTAAGCGATGCTTCCGCCGGGCTGAGGAAATCGGCAGGCATGCCGCGCGTGGCCCGATCGAGCATGGTAGAGAGCTGCACGAGGGTAATCGATTCACGGGAAAAATCGCGCGTCGATCCGCGCCGAACGACAACTTCCTCGATCGAATCTTGCGGCAGCTCATCATCGCTCGGTGGTTGCAGAGCAAAAAGTCGACCTTCGCTTCCGACATTATCCTTTATCCTTTTGCCTTCCGCCTTTCCCGCGCTCTCGCGCCATTTAGCAACTTCCTCTTCGCTTTCCAAAGACGACGCCTCGTGCATCGCCCTCATTGCAGGGTAATCGACCTCTGTCTTCGACAGCGGCGCGGTTTCAAACACCAGCGGTTCCATCGGCGGAGACAGACCAATCCTCCTTGCCGATGAATGGCCGAGGGCCACCAGGGAAAGTGGCGCCTCGCGCTGCCCGTCCAAGGCCAAAAGCTGATTCACGGCGGCATCGACGAAGCCAAGAACTATCTTTGCCGGGATATTACGAGCGGCGGCAGAGGCCAAAAGGTTGGCGAGAATCGTGCCGTTATCCCAATAGCAGTGCCGGTACGCGCGCGCCTGATACTTCCATGCATTGCGCCAGAATGTTGACGCACTGACGATCACGCATTGCGCATTCACGATCGAAGGTTCTTCACCGCTGGAGCCGACTAGGAATGAACGATAATCTCCCGCTCGCAACCTTCGCAGCGAGAAATCTTGCGGGCTGAATTGATAAACTCCCGCCTCAAGATCCTCGAGATCGCCGCACACGAGATAAAGATCGATGTGATAGAGCGCGCCCGTACAGGCTGCGGCGCGAAAGAGCATCTCCCCGCCCGGGTATTTTCGCCGCTTGGTGATACCGGCGGCGAGAAAAAGGATTTCCGCCAGCGTTTGCCGCGTGGGGGCAAACTGGTGATCCGGCTCCGCTCCGGAGGCAGAAATCGCCCGCAGCGCCGGCAGGTCCGACGACGAAAGATGTTCAGGTAGAGGAATGGGCTCCAGCTCTGGATAGATTTTAAAGAGCAGCGGCTGGTTTTCCCAGTCAAGATAATGCTGATTCGTCCGGATGCTCTGGTAGGAATGTTTTGTGCCGTCATGGTATGCCCACGCGGCTTCGATCTCACGGTTCTTCATGGCGTACTGTTACACTCTTATCAATCGGCAGCGCCTGCTACCAGAGGCGCTTTTTATACCGATGGCCGTGCGGCGCATTCGCTCCAGCGGTCCGTAAAGCACGAGCCGTTTCAAAAGATTCACGCGTTACGCTATAATTCTCTAACCCAGACAGGTCAGACTTATCGATCCACGATGAAAAAGCTCCTGGTTCTCCAACATGTCGCGCACGAGCTTCTTGGGACTCTGAATCCTATGCTCAAGAAGGCAGGCTTCCGCATTCGTTACGTCAACTTCGCGCGCCATCCCGACGCTCAACCCCGCCTGGATGGCTACGACGGGTTGGTGATCCTGGGCGGGCCGATGAGTGTCAACGACACGGATCGATTACCGCATCTGATGACGGAAATGCATCTGATCGAACAAGCCATGCGCCGGAATCTCCCCGTGTTGGGGATATGCCTCGGCGCTCAGTTGATCGCCAAAACGCTCGGTGCCGCTGTTTACCCAAGCCAGGAAAAGGAAATTGGCTGGTACGACGTCTCCCCCACCGACCACGCCCAGAGCGATCCGCTGTTGACGGTATTCCAAAAGTCGGAGAAGATTTTCCAGTGGCATGGCGAGACATTCGACATTCCCAAAACCAGCTCTCACCTCGCTTTCTCTTCCGTATGCGCCAATCAAGCGTTCCGCTACGGTTCAACCGTCTACGGCTTTCAGTTTCATCTGGAAGTCGATGAGCCGATGATCCATCGCTGGCTGCGCGTGGCCGTGAACAGGGATGAGATCACGGCCCTCGGCGGTTTCATCAATCCGGACCGCATTCACTCGGAAACGCCGACTCATATCGCGCGGCTCAATCAATTGAGTCATCAAGTATTCGGCGAGTTCATCAAGCTGTTTGGCGTTGAAAAGAGATCCTGCACGCCGTCCCTGCGAAACACTGCGACAGCGCCCAGCAATAACTGAGCTTGAATTCGTTCCCAGCCTCGGCTACGTTCTGCTGGCCCGACGACGTTGAAACACTATGGACTGGTGGATTTGGATCCTGCTCGGACTCCTGCTTCTGCTCACCGAACTTGTCACTCCCGGTGGCTTCTATATTCTTTTTTTCGGCATCGGCGCCGTCATTGTCGGGATTTTGACCGGTTTCAAAGCCTCGGGCCCGCCGTGGTTTCAGTTCATTTTGTTTTCCGTGCTTTCGGTCCTATGCCTCTGGCTGTTCCGGGAAAAGCTTCTACAACTAACCCGCTCGCGTCCGTCCGATGGGGTCGACAATTTGGTCGGGGAAACTGCGGTATTACTGGAAGACATCCCAGTGAATGGCATCGGCAAGGCGGAAATGCGCGGCACCCCTTGGAGCGCGCGTAACGTTGGTGATAAGCCTCTCGCTCGCGGCCAGCGTAGTAAAGTCGAGCGCGTCGAAGGCCTGACTATTTTCGTTCGCGCCGAAGCCAACTGAAAGGGAGAGCAGCATGGGTGGATTTATCGTCGTCATCGTTCTGGCGTTTCTCGTCATCCTGATCGTCGCCAAGACCGCCGTCGTGGTTCCTCAACAGAGCGCCTTTGTCGTCGAGCGTTTGGGTAAGTATAGCGGCACCCTGGGCGCCGGTTTTCATATCCTCGTGCCTTTTCTCGATGTGATTCGCTACAAGCACTCTTTGAAAGAACAAGCTATCGACATCCCGCCGCAAGTTTGCATCACGCGCGATAATGTCCAGGTCTCGGTCGACGGCGTACTCTACCAAAAAGTCCTAAATCCAGAGCGGGCTTCTTATGGCATCGGCGACTACATTTTCGGCATCACGCAACTGGCGCAAACCACCTTGCGCAGCGAGCTCGGCAAGATCGAACTGGATCGAACCTTTGAAGAGCGAACCAATATCAATACTCAGGTCGTGAGCGAACTCGATAAGGCTTCCGAGCCCTGGGGCATCAAGGTCATGCGCTACGAAATCAAGAACATCACACCGCCGCAGGATATTCTCGCAGCGATGGAAAAACAGATGCGCGCCGAGCGAGAGAAACGGGCGCTGATTTTGACCTCAGAGGGCCAGAGAGACGCCGCGATCAATAGCGCGGAAGGCGAAAAGCAGCAAGCGATCAAAGCTTCAGAGGGGAACAAACAGCAGCAGATTAACGAGGCCGAAGGCCAAGCCGCGGCCATTCTCGCCATTGCCGAAGCAACGGCGAGCGGCATTCGAAAAGTCGCCGAATCGATCGAACAGCCCGGCGGATTCGAAGCGGTCCAGTTACGAGTAGCGGAAAACTACTTGATCCAATTTGGCAAACTCGCCCAAACCGGCAATACGCTGATCCTGCCGGCGACGTTGAGCGACGTCGGCTCGATGATCTCCATGGCGATGAGCATCATCAAACAGCAAACCCACTCGCCGGGCGGTCCGAATAGAGCCTGACAGACCCTCGATTTTTTTCACCAACCTACTCACGGCGGACCCTCGCATCTTTCAGATCCTCGTCACGACCCGGCCTGTCGGATTCGGTAGTCTCGCACGCGTGGAAAACCCGCCACGAGGACTCCAACGATCAAGAGAATAATCAGCGCTCCGGACATCGTGGCGAATTCCGTGCCGATCGCCGCCGCCAGTGCGCCGATCTGGAATTGGCCGAGCTGCGGGCCGCTATTGGTGAAAAGGCTATGAATGGATGCCATCCGGCCGCGCAACTCGTCGGGCGAGCTGAGTTGATTAATGGTGGCACGGAGAATCGCGCTGATCGTATCGCCGATCCCCGAGCCGACGAGCAAGAATACGGACAGCCAAAAAAAATGCGACTGCGCGAAGACCAACAAGCACACGCCGTAGATTGTCACCCCGACGAGAATCCAGCGCCCGGCTTGCCGCACCGGCCCCCACAGGCTGTATCCGAACGCGCCGATCAGCGCGCCGGCGGCGCTGGCGGCATAGAGCAAGCCTAGGCCTTTCGGCCCAACCGCGAGAATATCTCTTGCGTAGATCGGAAACAGCGAGCGCACGGTCCCGAAAAGATTGGCGCCGAAATCCATCATTAAGAACGGAAAGATCACGGGATGGACCCATACGAAGTGAAAGCCTTCTGATAGCGATGACAGCGTAATCGTGCGCCAGCCGCCGCGCTCCGGCAACTCGGTGCGAATCAGCGCAAGGGACGCGAGCATGACGAGCCACGAAACCGCGTCCACCGCATAGCAGACCGTCGGACCGAAAATCGCTAACACGATCCCGGCGATCGACGGTCCGGCAATCGTGGCCACTTGCCGCTGGGTGCTGTAAATGGCGAGCACGCGGGACAAATCATCGGCGGGAACGAGATTGGTGACGATCGATTGACGTGAAGGCACTTCGAGCGAGCTGAAAAGCGCGAGGAACATGGTGACGCCGTAGAGCTTCAACGGCGTCACGTGGCCGGCCAACGTCAGCAACGCGAGCGCGCCGGAAACGAAAAATAGACTGGCCTGTGTGACCATCATCAGCTTGCGCCGGTTCATCGCGTCGGCAAGCAGCCCGCCGAATAATAAAACAATCATTTGCGGCGCCGCCCGCGCCAAGCCGATCAAACCGATTTGCGGCGGCGAGTCGGTGAGCTCGTAAATCTGCCATGCCATCGCCACCTGGGTAAATTGACTGCCGACGCTCGACAACATCGAGCCGGTCCAGTACAAACGAAAATCACGGTGACGAAGCGGCGAGATCAAGGTCATTCGGCTTGAAGAGCGTGCAGTCATAAGACGATAGGTGCCGGACCGACGACCAGATCAGGTGAGGGTTTTGAATCGTCCGATCGCTTTGAGCGAATGGAATTGTTTGAACCGATTGAACGGCCCTTTATTTCTGGCAAGACGGGCAATAGAACGCGCTGCGGTTGCCGATGGCCACGCGCTTGATGACGCTCGTACAAACCCGGCACCGCTCTCCGCCCCGGTCATAAACCCGCAGATGATTTTGAAACTCCCCCGATTTATCGTCCGCGTCTCGATAATCGGAAAACGACGTGCCGCACCAGCGAATGGCATCACGGAGCAAGCGTGGAATCGTATCGGCGATCGCCTGCACCTGTCTGCGGGTCAATCGATGCGCGCGGGTGGTCGGCTTTATCCCCGCGAAGGACAGGATTTCGTTGGCGTAAATGTTGCCGAGACCCGCGACGATCTGCTGATCGAGCAACAGATCGCGAATGCGCCGCTGCGAAGCCCGGGTGAAGCCAAACAGGTATCTTTCGGTCAAATCGGCATCGAAGGGATCGATGCCGAGGCGGCACAGTTGAGGCAATCGCGGCAAATCGGATTTTTGTGCGACTAAAGACAATCCAAAGCGGCGCGGGTCATGATAGCGCATCTCATTGCCGTCATCCAAATCAATGATGATGTGATCGTGTTTTCTCCGCTCGGTGTTTTTTGCCACGCAAATCAGTTTTACCGACATGCCGAGGTGAAAAAGCCATGCCGCCTCGCCGGCCAAATGAAACAAAATATACTTCGCGATTCGCGTGATCGCTTCGATCCGCCTTCCGGTCAATCCCGCCAGTGCCTGCTCGTCGACCCGCAGTCGCAGCCGCGGCTCCAACACTTCGATGCGGCATATCGTTCTTCCCAACAGATGGGGTTCTAGAGTGCGACAGATGGTTTCGACTTCGGGCAGCTCGGGCATGGAGGTCAGCGATCAGTTATCGGTTACCGGTAATTTGCTTTCTTTGAGCCGACGCGTCAGCTTGATGAACTCTTCCACGCTGAGAGTTTCGCCGCGTCGCCTGGGGTCGACTTCACAAGAGCCAAGAAAACTCTCGACCGTCTGCCGTTCTAGCTTCAACCCGGACGTGAGTGCGTTGCTCAGAGTCTTGCGCCGCTGGCCGAAGGCCGCTCGAATCAATTCGCGCAACAGCGGCCGCTCGCTCGCGGCGACCAAGGGCTCGGGAAAGATCTCGATCTTCAATATCGTCGAGCGAACTTTTGGCCGCGGAAAAAACGCCTCCGGCGACACGGCTACTTTTTCGGCGATCCGTCCGTGAATCTGGCACCACACGGAAAGCGTGCCATAGTCCTTCGTTTCGGGTTTGCCCGCGATCCGGTCGGCGACTTCCTTTTGCACCATCAGGATCATCGTTGAAAAATGTTTGTACCATTCTAAGACGCGAAACAATACCGGCGTCGAGATGCGGTAAGGCAGATTGCCGACGAGCTGGACCTTTGTCTGAGGCAATATTTCCGGCAAGGGGACTTCGAGAATGTCGCCGGCAATCAATTGAAAATTGGCGTTGGCCGAAAAATCACTGCGGCGCAGGTGCTCGACCAATATCGGATCGACTTCCACCGCCCGCACTTTGCCCGCGCGCTCGAGCAAACGCCGGGTCAGAAAACCCAAACCGGGGCCGATCTCAAGGATTTCGGCACCCGCATGGAGATCGAGCAATCGAAGAATCGAGTCGATGACCCGCTCATGAATCAAGAAGTTTTGCCCGAGCTTTTTCCTGGGTCTGAACTCCGATTCGCGCAGCGCGGCGCGAACTTCCTCATACAGGGTCACGATCCCTTGAACCTCTGAACGATTGCACTTTTGAACCGAAACTAGAGCGTCAGATCGGCGTCGGCGTTGAGACGAAAATCGTCGCGCCGCCCGCGCTTGAGCCAATGATAACCGGCCAGAGCGATCATCGCGCCGTTGTCGGTGCAAAACTTCGCCGCGGGAAAAAAAACCTCGATCCCTTCCACGGCGCCGCGTTGTGCGATGTTCTCGCGCAGTCGACTATTGGCGGCCACGCCGCCGGATAGTACGATCCGCGGCACGCCGGAGGCGAGTGCCGCCTTGATCGTCGGATTGACCAGCATGTCGATGACCGCTTCCTGAAAGCTCGCGGCGATATCGGCGATCTCGCCCTCCCACTGGTCCTTGCCGCGCGCTTTTAGATAGTGCCATACCGCCGTCTTGATGCCGCTGAAGCTGAATGCGTAGCTGTCTTTCCGAAAGCGAGCGCGAGGAAAGCGGATCGCGGTTCGATCGCCGGTCTTGGCCAGCTGATCGATGACTCTGCCCCCAGGATATCCGAGTCCCATCATCTTGGCGACTTTGTCGTAGGCTTCGCCCGCCGCGTCGTCGCGCGTGCCGCCGAGATAAACATACGCGCCGACGCCATTGACGCGATAGAGCAACGTGTGACCGCCCGAGGCGAGCAGCGCGATATAGGGAAACCGAACTTCGTGTTCGAGATGAATCGCCAAAAGATGCGCTTCGAGATGATTGACGCCGACGTAAGGAATGCCCGACCGAAACGACATGCCTTTGACCAGCGAAAGCCCGACGAGCAGGGAGCCCACCAGGCCCGGCCCATAGGTCACCGCGATGCCGTCAATCTCCTTGAGCGTTATCCCGGCCTTTTGTAGGGCCCCGTCGACAATCGGCAAGATGTTTCGGATATGCTGGCGGGAAGCCAGTTCCGGCACAACGCCGCCATAGGGACCGTGGACCTGACCCTGCGACGAGACGACATTCGCCAGGATCGTTCGCCCGTCTTGTAACACCGCCGCGGCGGTATCGTCACAGGAAGTTTCGACGCCAAGAACTAACATGGAGGAACTGACTCACTTCGCGGGAGACGGCGCATCGGCCTGCAGTCGCAAGAGCGCGTCAGCGGCGGCGCGATTGCCGGAATTCAATCGCAGGGATTGCACGTAGCTGGTCTCGGCTCTTTGGGGCTGTCCGAGAGCGCGATAGTTGTCGCCGCGCAGCGCATGAACTTCCGCCAGCCAAAATGGCTCGCCGCTCAAGCGCGACTCGGCGACCTCGAGAAAATTGAGCGAGTCTTTATAGCGTCCCAAACGGTTCTGCGCTTTTGCCAAGTAGAAATATCCGTAGGGATTGCTGGAATCGATGGCGATGGTTTTCTCCAAGCGCGTGAGCGCTTTGGCCGTGTCGCCCGCATCGAGAAGTTTTCGCCCTTCTTCCGTGAGCCGCAAAGAAACGGCCCGCTGCGGCGTTACTGCCGCGGTGATTTTGGCGACGAGCGAGCTGTCGTCGGGCAGCGGCGGTGTCGTAGGCTGGAACACGGTGGAGTCCGGAGTGCGGCTCTCGCCTGGGCTTGCTTGTCTGCCGGGCTCGATTGTTTCCCGAGCAGGCGGAACCGTTGGCGACGGTTTTGAGCGTATATCCTGCTCGCGAATCTTCGATTCTTGCGGCACAGGTTTTCGATCCGCTTCAGGTGTCGGAGGAGGAGGCGGTATTGGGGCGGTCGTTTGCGGACTTCGCGACAATGGCATCGAGCTGCTCGGCGGCGCCGGCGCTCTGTAGGGCCGTTGCGGCGCGCAGCCGTAGACCACAGCCAACAAGCCGACGACGATGCCGAGCAAAGTTTTCGATCGATACGGCGAAATCACGTTTTGTGAGAAGGTCCTACAGCGATTCTGAGGATCGCGTTTGCTGCACCGGTGGCGGGCACGGTTCGGCGGCCGGCTCTCCTTCACGACTGAACGGTCCACACTTTCCGGCCGGTGCGATTTCACCTTCAACCGCCGGCGCAATAAAATCTGTGACCGGCATACTGGCCGTGGCGCTTTTCATGAAGTCGGTCCAGATCGGCAGGGCCGCCTCGGCTCCCGACAAACCAATCTTCCTTGGACCGTCGAAGCCCACCCATACGACGGCGAGCAGATCGGGCGTGTAGCCGACAAACCACGCGTCTTTGTAATCATTGGTCGTGCCGGTTTTTCCCGCCGCCGGACGCGTGAAGCCCAATCGCCGCGCCATGGCCGCGGTGCCGCGGTCGAGGACGCCTTTGAGAAGCTCGTTCATCATGTAGGCCATTTGCGGACTGATCACTTTTTCGTTCTGCACATCACGCTTCTCCAATAACTGCGTGCTCTGGTCCATCACCTTTCTAACCGCCAAAGGTCGAGCGCGCACGCCGCCGTTCGCCAATGTTGAAAACGCCACGGCCACTTCCAAGGGAGTGACTTCGGCCGAGCCCAATGCCAGAGACGGAACCGCGGGCAGCGAGCTTTGAATCCCCAGGCGGTGGGCCAAGTCGCGCACGCGCCGGATGCCTACGTCCTGAGCCACGCGTCCGGTAGCCGAATTGAGCGAGTTTTCCAAGGCCCGGCGGAACGTCACGGCGCCGAAGTACTCGTTGTTGTAATTGCTCGGTTGCCAATTTTGACCGTCGTAGCTCCAGGTGAATTGGCTGTCGTTCAATACCGTATCGGGAGTGTACTGGACGCCGCTCTGTCCGCCGTACATCAACGCGGCGAGATAGACGAAGGGTTTGAACACCGACCCCGGTTGCCGCTTCGCTTGAAAGACTCGGTTGAATTGTGACTTTTGGTAGTTTCTTCCCCCGACCATCGCCTTGATCTCACCCGTTTGCGGTCGCAAGACGATAATCGCGCCTTCCAAGCTATCGTCGACGCCCTTGCCGCGCAATGCCGGATGCGCGGCCTCGAGCTTCTTTAGACCCTCCACCAGAGCGCGCTCCGCGATTCTCTGCAGTTGCAGATCGAGACTGCTAAAAATCCGCAGCCCTTCTTTGGTTTGCACGGCACTGGAATAATTTTCGTCGAGTTCGCGCCTCAAGTAATCGACGTAGAACGGCGCGTCATTGGTGACTTTGACCAGCGCCCGCTGTGGAAGCTTTTCGCGCATCGCCGAATCGTATTGCTTGCGTGTAATAATACGGTCATCGAGCAACTTGGCCAATACCACATTGCGTCGTTTGGTCGCGAGATCGGCGCTGCGGTAAGGTGATATTCGGTTGGGCGCGCGAATCAATCCCGCCAAGAGCGCCGTTTCTCCCACCGTCAAATCGGAGAGCGGCTTGGCAAAATAGAACTGCGCCGCTTCCCATACGCCAAAGATGCCCTGGGAGCCTCTTTGGCCGAGATAAATCTCGTTCAGGTAGTTTTCGAGAATCGTCTCCTTTGAATATTTTCGCTCGGCGATCAGCGCCATAAGGGCTTCGGGAATCTTGCGGCTCATGGTCCGCTCGTCGCTTAGGAAGAAATTTTTCATTAATTGTTGCGTCAGCGTGCTGCCACCTTGCTGACGACTCATACTGCGGAGGTTGACCCACATGGCCCGGATAATGCCGATCGGATCGATTCCATGATGGCTAAAAAAACGTTCGTCTTCGATGGCTAAGATGGCCTTGATGACCAGCGGCGGCACGTCGGCCAACTTGACCACCGTTCGTTCCTGCCAGATTCGCTCGTAAAGACCGGTCACGAGCTCGGGCTCGAGCTCGAGATCAAACACTTCTTTGCCGGTCGCCAGGTTTTCAATCCTCGCCACTGCCGTGCCCCGCATGGCAATTCGGACCGGCACCCCTTTGAGCTGTTCGGTGGGATAATCAAAATCGTGGAGATAAATTTCGACCGCTCCGTCCGACCGCGAGATGTGATATTCGCCCTTTGTTTTAGGCGCGCCCTGGGTCTCGTAGTACCCAAGCCGGCGAAGCTTTTCGGCAAGATCGTCGAGGCGCAGGCTGATGCCAACGTAGAGGAGATAGCTGTCGGAGTAAATTTTTGATGGAAAGAACCATTTTCGGCCCTCGAATCTTTCTGTGACGGTATCTTCCAGATGCTTTAGATACCACGCTCCAAAAACGAGTCCGGTGGTGGTGACAACGAGAAGTACAACCAGGGAGATGCTAAAAATTCGAAGTTTGGACTTTAACAAACCGAAGGCCTCAAATTGCAATTCAATTTTCGCGCACAACGGACCCAAAAGCAACAAAACGAGGCAGGATCTCGATCCAGCACCTCGTTTTGCATAGGATCAAACAATCGCCAGAACGGTCAACGCGGCGGCTTCAGCGCGAGGAACAGCGTGCTGTCACCGCGACGCACCAAGAAAAGCACGCCGCGCCCTTTACGAACCCCGGCGACCGCCTTGCGATAGTCTTCGACGTTTCGAACCGCCTTACGATCGACTTCCAGAATGACATCGCCCCGCCGTATGCCGGCGTCGTCGGCCACGCTGCCGGGCTCCACGGCGGTGACGACGATGCCTTCCGCTCGTTCCAACCCGAGGCTCTCCGCCATTTGCGGTGTGAGTCTCTGGACGGTGAGACCTAATTCGCCTTTCTCCGGCGCACTCGCCACGACCTCTTCGTCCTTGAGCTCGCCGACGGCGACGTTGAGCACGACCTCTTTCTTATCACGCAGCACTTTCATCCTGACTTTTTTGTCCACCGAGGTTCGCGCGACAATAATCGGCAAGTCGCCCGAGTCTTTGACTTCTTTGCCGTCGAATTCAACGATGACGTCGCCCACTTTGACGCCGGCCTTTTCCGCCGGGCCGTCTTTTGAGATGTTGGCGACCAAGGCGCCGTTACTTTTATCCAGGCCCAGGCTTTCGGCGATCTCCGGCGTCACTTTCTGAATCAGCACTCCGAGATAGCCGCGCGTCACCTTGCCCTTGCCGCGCAGCTGCGGCAGCACTTCCTTTACCAGATTGATCGGAATCGCGAAGCCAATCCCGATGTTGCCTCCGGTGCGGCTGAAGATCGCAGTGTTGATGCCGACCACTTCACCGCGCAAGTTGATCAGCGGGCCACCGGAATTGCCTGGATTGATCGACGCGTCGGTTTGAATGAAGTTATCGTAAGGCCCCTGGCCGATGTGTCGCCCCTTCGCGCTGACGATTCCGGAGGTCACCGTGCTATCAAGTCCAAACGGATTGCCGATCGCCACGACCCACTCACCGACCTCGAGCTTATCGGAGTCGCCGAAATTAGCGGTTGAAAGATTCGCCTTGGGATTGATCTTAATCACGGCGATGTCGGTTTTCTGATCGCGCCCGACGACCTTGGCTTCGTACTCCTGATCATCGGACAGTTTTCCGACGATCTTCGACGCATTCTCAACGACGTGGTTGTTAGTCAGAATCGATCCGTCACCGTCGATGATAAAACCGGAGCCCAGACTTCGTTGGCGCTGCGGGCCGCGCGGCATCGGACCGCCGAAAAAACGTCGCCAAAAATCGTTGAACGGATCCTCTTCCCCGAACGGACTGGAAAATTCCGGGGAGCCGCCGCCACCGCCGCGCCCTTCACTTACTTGAGTGGTCGAGATGTTGACAACAATGGGCCGCATTTTTTTCGCCAGGTTTACGAAATCCGGCAAACCGCTTTGTAGGCGACTCTCGCTGTTGCCGGCGTCGCCCAAGAAATTCACCGCCCGGCTCGGCGATAACCAATCCAAGCTGCCGCTGATACCGAGCCCGACCACGAGCGATACCAAGGCAACCAGGATCACGCCCTTGATGCTTACGTTACCGCCCCACTTGTTCTTCAAACCCATCGACGTCTCCTATCGCTTTTTCACCGCTTCGACGTATTTCATTCGCAGATCGAACAGAATATCATCCATTAACCGGTCCTCGCTGGCGTTGAGATTGCCGCGCGTTTTGTCCTTGAGCATGGCCAGGATATCGATCATCTGTTTCGCCACCGGCACATCGGTTTCAACTTTGCCACTGAGCGGATTCGCGATCTCGCCCAAATGCATCAGCACCTGTGTGCTGAGACTGATCACGAAAGTCGAAAAGTTAATTTCCGCCGCCGGCTCCTGCCGGCCTTCAGTGGCACCGCCGCCGATCGTCTCGCTTTGCGGAGCGCTCGGCGTTGCGCGCTCGCTTTCCTCGGGCGCATCTTTACGGGCTTCCCCGGTCTCCGGTGAAAAGCGCCGGCGATCCTGTATGATAAAACCTTTTCCCTCTTGTTTCTCTTCTTCGTCCGCCATTTTGAGACTCCAGTCAAGAAGAAAAAAGCCCGGCAATCGCGCCGGCAACGATGACCGGCACATTCCCAGGCGTCGTTTTGAATGTACGATATCTTAGTCTACGGCAAACAGACCGCAATGCGCGAAGTATCAGTTTTAGATCAATGTTTTTGTGCAAGATTAACCGACATTTTTCAAGTCAAACTTTAATCCCTGCCCCTACCCTTGTCAAGGTAACCACCTCCGGCAGGGATGCCATTACATCAATAACCTCTGCAGGATGAAGTTCGGTCAGACAGGCGCGGTGCGGACAACTTTTCATCTTGCGGGTCCGGCACGGCGAACACTCAATGTTTCGACTCACAACCGTCACTCTCTTGCCGCGCGGAGCCCACTGCCGCGCATTCGATGGACCGAATAGAGCGACCGTGCGAGTGTCCACAGCCGCAGCAAGATGGGTTATGCCGCTGTCATTTCCCAGATAGAGCTCGCTACCGGCAAGCAAGGCCGCCACTTGCGTTAGGTTTAAATCGCTCGCAGATAAGCAGCTACGTCGAAGCCGTTCCGTTCCACCTCTCTCTTCCTCCACCGGGCCAGTGAGCACCACGACCACGCCGCCGATAACTCGGCGCCACCACTCGACGACAGCGAGAAAGAACTCTTCCGGCCAATTCTTTTCGCGCGCCCCGCTCCCCGGTGCGATGACCAACGCCGGCCGACCGCCAAACTCGTGCCGCGAGCGGAAATGATCGCGCCATGAGATTCCCTCAGGGTGCAAGCCAACGACCGGTTCGCGTGAAACGGCACCATCCACTCGCAGGGAGCTGAGATAATAATCGATTTGGTGAGTCCCGTCGTCACTCGGACGAAATGGAAATACCTGTGCCGTGCCACAAGAAAATGATTGCAGTCGCCGGACAAAATCATTTTGCTGGCTGCCCAGCCATGAATAGACAGCTGCATACGCGCCGAAAACATTTCGCAGTCGTTGGTCTTCGGCATCATCGGGAGTAAACAGCCGGCTGATCTCGTTACCCTCGAGCGAGCGAACGGCAACGCCGCCGGGGACGATGTCTGCGAATTCGCTGCGTGCGAACAGATCGACGTCGGCATCTCGAACGAGCGCTTGAAGTGCCGGCAGAAAGCAAACGAAATCGCCGAGCGCGCCGGGAAATAGTACGCAGATTCGCGAACGAACGGCTTCTGACGGGTCATGATTGATTTGTTTCATTGACTTTGACAGGGTGAAAATATAGCATTTGGTCAACGTCATTTCGAATCTCACACCTTTCAGGAAAGACGAGTAAAATTGTGGCAAATTTGAACGGCGCTCGATCCGTTCTGGATCTTATTGGCTCCACCCCCGTAGTCAGACTTAGAACTCTCCCCGGAAAAAACGACGCGGAAGTCTGGGCCAAAATGGAGTCGTTTAATCCGGGCGGCTCAGTTAAAGACCGCATTTGCCTCAACATGGTTGAAACCGCCGAGCGCCAGGGCAAACTCAAACCAGGAGCGACCATCGTCGAGCCTACGAGTGGCAACACCGGCATTGGTCTGGCGTTGATCGCAGCCGTTAAAGGTTATCGTTTGATTTTAACGATGCCGGACACGATGAGCGAGGAGAGACGAAGTCTGTTATCCGCCTACGGTGCGCGTCTGATTCTGACACCCGACACGAAGGGAATGGGCGGCGCGATTCATAAAGCCGAGGAACTGCTGCAGCAAAATAGCGAATACTTTATGCCGCAACAGTTCAACAATCCGGCGAACCCTGAAATGCACCGCAAGACTACCGCCGTTGAATTGCTGAAACAATTCAAGCGCATCGACGCGTTCGTTGCCGGAGTGGGCACCGGCGGCACGATTACCGGCGTCGGCGAAGTGCTAAAAGAAAAAATGACAGACGTTCGTATCTGCGCCGTCGAACCGGCGGCTTCGCCGGTGATCTCCGGCGGCGAGCCCGGTTTTCATAAGATTCAAGGAATCGGCGCGGGTTTTGTTCCGGCCGTGCTCAATCGCCAAGTCCTCGACGAAGTGATTGCCGTGAGCGATGAAGAAGCGACGCGTTACACCCGACGACTTGCGGCAGAGGAAGGTCTTCTAGTCGGCATTTCATCCGGCGCCGCCTGCTGCGCCGCGCTTAAGATAGCCAAGAGTTTAGGCAAGGGCCATGTCGTGGTGACGATTTTTGCCGATATGGGTGAACATTATTTGAGTACCGACCTGTTCAGCGACAAGCGATGGACACAAAATTCGAACGGTTAACCAATCTACTCCGTGAGCAGGAAGGATTGCTTGTCGCCTTTTCGGCGGGGGTGGATTCGACCTTTCTACTAAAAGTTGCTCACATGGTGATGGGTGAACGGGCTATCGCTCTGACTGCATCTTCTCCCACCGCGCCGCCAGGCGAGCTCGAGGCCGCCAAGGAATTCGCCAAAAACTTAGGCTGCCGTCATATTGTTCTCGATTCGCACGAGATGTCTAATCCCTCGTTTGCGCAGAATCCGGTTAACCGTTGTTTTTTCTGCAAAGACGAAGTTTATCAGATCTGCCGCAAACAGGCCGATCAATTGGGCATTGCGACCGTCGTCGACGGCACGAACTTGGACGATCTCAAGGATCATCGTCCCGGGCTGAAGGCGGCCAAGGAGTGGGGCGTGCGGCATCCTTTGGTCGAAGCGGAGATGACCAAAGAGGACATTCGGCGCTATAGTCGCGCGCTCGATTTGCCCACTTGGGATAAACCGTCGAGTCCGTGCTTATCATCGCGCTTCCCGTACGGCACGGAAATCACTTTTGATCGCTTGAAAAAGGTCGCGGCCTGCGAAGTCTTCATGAAAGAACTTCGTTTTCGCGAGTTTCGCGTGCGCTACCACGGTGATCTTGCGAGAATTGAAGTTTCACCGAATGAGATCGACCGGCTTTTCGAGAGGGAAATCAGAGACGCCATCGTGAAAAAATTCAAAGAGATTGGCTTCAATTACGTCAGTCTCGACCTGCAGGGTTTTCGCAGCGGCAGCTTAAACGAAGCCTTGCAAAAAAAAGCCGTTTAAGGCACTCGCCCTTTCCGGATCAAGGTTTCGGCAAGCCACACATCTTCCGGCACGGTAATTTTAAAATTCGTTCGCTCACCTTCGACAACGAAGACCGGCTGTCCCAGTCGCTCGACGAGCATGGCATCGTCGGTCGCTTTAACCCCTTCCTGTTCCGCCCGCGCATGCGCTTCGACAATCAGCTCTCGCTTAAATACCTGCGGCGTCTGGATCTCCCAGAGTAAGCTTCGATCGGGAGTCGATTGGATCCTGCGATCTTGCGCCACAAACTTGATCGTATCGCGCACCGGCAGACCCACGGCCACCGCTCCTTTGTCCGCGGCGGCTTGGACGGAATAATCGATCAGGGCGGCGGAAATGAACGGGCGCGCCCCATCATGGATCATGACGCTGTCCGTATCGGCGCCGATCTTCTCCAAGCCGCGCTTAGCCGACTGCTGCCGCGTGGCGCCACCAGTTTGCAGCAGCCATGAACAGCCTCGTAACGTGGCATCCGAGCGGAGCATGCTTTCGCAGCGCGCCGCTTCATTGGCGGCGATAACCAAAACGACGTTCTCAACGGTCCGTGCCGAAAACACCCGGTCCAAAGTGCGAAGTATCAACGGCCGGCCGGCGATGGGTAGAAAAACTTTAGGTTCGTTGGCGCCCAAGCGGCGACCTTCGCCGGCAGCGAGGACGATAGCGGTGGTACGCATGATCGAGCAAAAAACAAAAGCCGAGTGCTTAGCCCTCGGCTTTTATAAAACATATCCCAAAGCAGCGTGCGTTAATGGGTAAAGATATGGCGCAGTTCCTCCATGATCTTTTCTTCCGAGTGAGAGCGCGCGATTGACAGCTCTTTCACTAACAGGTTGCGCGCCGTATCCAACATCTTTCTTTCTCCGAAGGAAAGCTCCTTGTCCCCTTTTAAAACAAACAGGTCACGCAAAACCTTGGCAATTTCGAGGATCGAGCCC
>Ga0137369_10001428_pt1 | contig 24074 bp, 26 predicted proteins | sample SagtaG_12_FD_104918 | JGI IMG/M metagenome (GOLD analysis project Ga0137369, IMG submission 104918) | Vadose zone soil microbial communities from Sagehorn Ranch, Mendocino, California, USA - Sage1_L_113_16 metaG | ecosystem: Environmental > Terrestrial > Soil > Vadose zone | place: USA... | reverse complement strand
CCCCGGCGGGCCTCGCCCGAGCCGGTCGCCAGCCCCGCCGCCTGATCGCGACCGACGCGAGCGTGATGGATCAGTCGAGCGTCACCTGTTGGCCCGTCGGACGGCCAGCTCGCGCAGGAGCTCGACCACGGCCTTGTGGCACTCGAGGGGGATGCCGTCCACGTTGGGGTCGACCCGTCCTCCGGGCGAGTTGATCAGGCCGAGCTCCACCCCGCGCCGGAGCAGCAGCTCCTCCTGCCCGCTGGTGTGGAGCAGGTCCAGGTCGCCGAGGAGCACGGCCAGGCAGGCCACCACCGCGTAGCACCCCCAGTTCGAGCAGGTGGCCGTGACCAGCACGTCGGCGGAGGTCACGGCGCCGATACCGCCGCCGCAGCCACACCGGCACCGGTCGCCGTAGGGGACGTGGTCACGGACGGCCTCGGCGACCGCGCCCATGCCGATCTCGTTGCCGCCGTCGCCCACGGCCACCGACGGGAGGCCGCGCCGGGCCGCCTCCTCGAACAGCTCGTCGATCCGGGCCCGGCCGGCGCCGAAGTCGACCCCGCGCGCGTTGTGGTAGACGCCCCGGTCGTTGCGGCCGGGCCGCTCGACGGCCACCACCGCTGCCGGCCGCAGCTCGTCGAGGATCGCGACCGCGGCTGCCCTGCCCTCCTCCTCGCCGGTCGGGTAGGCACGGAGCACCGCCGTGGACAGCCGCCCCCCTGGCATGCCTGCCCGCCTGGCCTCCTCCAGCGCGACCACGCACATGCCGGCCGCGGTGACCACCCCGCCGACCGCGCCGAGCAGCGCCGCCTCGGACACCAGCACCGGGACCGCGTCGAGCCCGAGCACCAGCGCCCTGGCCAGCACGGCCGCACCCGCCGGCCCGTCGTTCTCCGACACCGAGGTGGTGATCCAGCTGCGAGAGGCCGAGCCGGTCGCCAGCACCACCACCGACCCCCGGGGCACGGCGGCCAGCAGCTCGGCCGCGGCCAGCACCAGCGGCTTGCCGGCCCGCTCGCGAGCCGCCCGGTGGAGGTGCTCGATCCCGCGGCCGCTGAAGTCGAGGTTGACCAGGCGGTCCATCCGATCTTCCACGAACCCTCCTCCGACGGGGCGCCGGCTCTGGCTAGAACCCTAGGGCTCCCCAAGGAAGGTCTGCCCGGTCGACGCCTCGCCACAGCGAATGCCGCCGCAGCATGGGGCCATGGGAGCCCGGCGTCGACCGGGCAGATCTTGTCGGGTCGCCACTACGGGAACATGGTGGTGGGCTCGGCGGAATGGGGCGCGCACAGCCAGTCCAGGTGCGTTGTGGCGATCCGGCCCCCGAGTCGCCGGCGCAGCGCCATGCGGGTGGTGATCAAGGGAAGTTGGCGGAGCGCCAGGAGCTCGCTGGCGCCCAGGTCGTCGAAGCGCAGTCCGTCGACGTCGCCGTGCAGGTGGCGGTGGGCGATCGCCTCGCACACCTCGACCGGGTCGACGCCGATGGTGGTCCAGGTGGAGCCGTCCCAGGCCCACAGCTCCTCGGTGAGGTCGACCAGGAACACCAGGGCGTCCGGCGCCCGGGCGGGATGGCCGGTCAGCAGGTCGTGCAGCACGCGGCCGGCAGGCTCGGGGACGGTGGCGTGCAGCAGGGCGTCCGGGGCGACCACCAGCAGGCTGCCCGGGAGCAGCGGGATGTGGGGCAGGGGCTGGTCGACGACGATGCCGAAGCCCAGGCGGGTGACCCGCTCTGGCTCGAGCGACTCACCGAACAGGTTCGGGCCAAAATGATGCATGCGCGTGGTGGTCTCGTGGTCGGGTCGGCTCAGCGGGCTCCGGGCGGCTCGCCCGGGGCGCTGCAAGGGTCACATCTGCCATCCTCTCCTATTTCGACGCCGTACCGTACCGCGCCGCGGGAGCGGCTGGTGGCGGCATGGACGAGAAGCGCTTCCCGTCTATCCTCTGGAACGGTGCAATAACGGTCGGCGGCCGGTCGCGGCCGTGCGCATGCCCGCGAACGCGGGCACGAGTCCGGAGGTGAGGGACGTGTTGGAGCACTTGGCCCGCTTCTGGTGGGCGGTCGTCCTCCGCGGCGTGCTGGCGGCGGCCTTCGGGGTGGCCGCCCTGATCTGGCCGGACATCACCCTCCGGGTGCTGGTGCTGCTGTTCGGCTTCTACGCGCTGGTGGACGGGCTCCTGGCGCTGGCAGCGGCGCTCACCGGAGGCCGCCTGGCCCGCAGCCGGCGTGGCTGGCTGATCCTGGAGGGCGTGGCCGGGACCGCCGCCGGCGTGTTCACGTTCCTGTGGCCGGGGATCACCGCCCTGGTGCTGCTCTACCTGATCGCCGTCTGGGCGGTCGCCACCGGCCTGCTCGAGGTCGTCGTCGCCGTCGCCCTCCGCCGTGAGCTGCACGGCGAGTGGCTGCTCGCGCTCGGCGGCATCGTCTCGATCGCCTTCGGGGTCTACCTGGCGGTCCGGCCGGCCGAGGGCGCCGTCGCCGTCGTCTGGTTGATCGGGCTGTACGCGACCGTGTTCGGCGTCGCCCTCGTGGCCCTCGGCATCCGGCTCCGCCAGCTCGCCCGCGGCGTCGGCAGCACCGCCGCAGCCTGAACGTGAGCGGGCCGCGAGAGCAGGTCGGGCGAGTCTCCACGCTGGAGCTCTTCTTCGACCTGGTGTTCGTCTTCACGATCACGCAGCTCGCCGCGGTGCTGAACGACGACCCGACGACCCGCGGGCTGTTCCAGGTCGTGCTCATGCTGGGCGTGATCTTCTGGATGTACGGCGCGTACGCCTGGCTGACCAACGAGGTCGCTCCTGACCGCGTCGCCCGGCGGTTGCTGCTGCTGGGCGGCATGGCGGGGTTCCTGGTCATCGCGCTGGCCATCCCGCAGGCGTTCTCCGGCAGTGGGGTGGCGTTCGGGCTGGCCTACCTCGTGGTGGTCAGCGTGCACGCCGGGCTGTTCACCCGAGCCTCCCGGGAGCACACGGTCAGGGCCGTCTTCCGCCTGGCCCCGTTCAACCTTGCCTCCGCGCTGCTGGTGCTGGCCGCGGTGCTCGTCGGCGGCACCGCCCAGTACGTCCTGTGGACGGCGGCGTTCGCGCTGGCCGGCGGCGTGGCGCTGTTCCTGGTCGGGGACGTGCTGTTCCGCCACTCGCTCGGCATCGGCCGCGGATACAGCCGGGGCGCCGCCGCGCTGCTGGCGCTGGCCACGATCCCGCTCGGGGTCGCGGTCTCGGCCCTGGCCCAGCTCGCCGTGGTCGTCGTGCTGCTGGGCGGGGCGCTCGTGGCCGAGCACGCGATGACCAGGACCGGACCTCCCGGCACGGCGCTCCCAAGGGATCATCCGTAGCAGCCCGCGAGACCGGTCCGGCCAGAACCGGATGCGGTGAGCCAGCGCCCGGGCGCCCCGGGCGACCGTCCCCTGGTCAGCTCCACGCCGTCGGCCCGTCGGCAGCGCGCTGACACGGGCGAACGTGGCAGCCGCGCTGGGCTTGCCCTACCATCCTGTGACGATCTGAACGGTTTGCACGCGATCGCCCGCTCACGCTTGGACTGCTCCGTGGGTTGTTGCAATCGTTCGTCGCCGCACGGCTGCTTCGCGTGTCGTGGGCCACCGTGCCGTCCGCGCGGGACGCCGCGGCGCTCGCCTTCCCAATCAATCCAGAACGGCCGATCCACCCGTCCCGGTGGGGCGGGTCGAGAGAGGAGGCCATGGTGGCGGCCGACAGTGCAGCGATCGAGGCAAGTGCCGGCGAGGTGGCGGCGGTCGTCCCGGCCGGTGACCCCTCCATCCTGGGGTTGCCCAGCTTCGTAGTTGGCGCGGTCGCGCTCTCGCTGGCGACCGTCGGCTACGTCCCGCCGGCAGCGGTGGGCGCGGCCCTCCCGATCATCCTCGGGGCCACCGGCCTGGGACTGCTCATCACGACGGTGTGGTGCGCGTACCTGGGCCAGAGCTTCGTCGCGTGCGTCTTCGGCGTCTTCACCGGCTTCTGGTACAGCTACGCTGCGCTCGTGCTCGGGTTGCAGCACAACTGGTTCCAGATCCCGGCGGCGGACGTCACCCACTCGGTTGCGCTGTTCCTCATCTCATGGGCGGTCGTGATGCTCTTCCTCATGGTGGGGAGCATCCGGCTGCCGGTGATCTACACAGCCCTGATTGGGCTGGTCCTCCTCGCGCTCGTCCTGCTCGTCTTCGGCACCCTGAACGGGTCCACGGGGCTGAACAAGCTGGCGGGCTATGCCGTGTTCGGGGCTTCGGCCCTCGGCCTGTACCTCTTCCTCAGCTCGTGCTCTGTCGCGCTGGGCGGCCCGCCCTTCCAGCTCGGCCGGCCGCTGCGGCCCTAGGCCAGAGGCAGGCAGCCGCGGTCGCCCTGCAGCCCGCAGGGCGACCGCCACGGACCGCCGCACCCGCCTCCCCCCTGCCGTGTGGATGCCTCCGCGCGGTCCTTGCCGCCGGCAACCATGGGGCTACCGTCTCCGTCATCCTCATCACCTGCGAGGAGATCCCGGAGGAGACCGCCGGGCCATACCCAGGCGACGGTTCGACGGCCCCAGCAACCGGCGGAGGTCGCCGGGGACGTGACGGCTGGCTTCACCGCCGAGCTCACCGTCCCGGTCTGAGCGCCTACTCAGAAGTCCTGTCCGTAACTTGGCGCGAAGGCCCTGGTCGCTGAACCTGGTTATGGGCAGAACTTCTGGTGACCTGCTTAGCGCACCGACCTCGCCTCCCTGACCAACATCAGCGCCCGACGGGCTTCAGGAGCATCGGCGACTGCCGGCGGAGCATCATGGCCCACATGGCGGGCACCCTACCGCACGAGCAGGTGGCTGACGGTTCGCCAGCCCCGGACCACGGCAGCACGGCGGGGTCGGACCCGAAGAAGGACCCGACCCCTGGCCGGTCGATCGAGCGGCGCTCAGCCAGGCGGTGCCGCCTGCCGTCGCCAGGTCATCGGCGGGGGCCGGACTCCTCGCCGGTCACCTTGAAGGCCTTGTCGACCTCGACGGTGACGCGCTGCCCGCCGGTGGTCTCCAGGTGGGCCTCGTAGATGCCGTCGGAGTCGGTCTCCACCCGCAGCACGGTCGCCCCCGGGTACTTGGCCAGGGCAGCCGCCCGGACCTTGCTGGCCGTTTCGCCGGTGAGCAGCTCCTCGTCGGGTCGCTGGCTCTTGGACTCGTCGACCTTGGCGCCGGCCCGCGGGCCGGCCGGGGCGCCGTAGGCCCCGTAGGGGTCGGCCGCGCTGGCGGTCGTGGTGTCGGCCGCGCTGGCCGTCAGCGTCCCCACCAGCACCCCGCCCGCGATGAGCCCGCCGGCGACCAGGCCCGCCTTGGCGCCCCAGCGCCGCCAGCCGCGGCCCTCGTTGGTGCTCTCCATGTTGCTGCCTCCTTGGTTGGTGGCTCCTGTCGAGCCAGTAGGGCGATCCTGCCGGCGCGACCTTGACCCGACCTTGGACCTGCCTGGCAGTCGGCTGGGAATTGCGGCGTCGACCGTCAGTCGTGGGGGTGGGTGAGCAGGTGCTGGGAGGTCGCTGGGGACCCCAGCTCCGAGCGCATCGCCCAGCCGACTCCCAGGTGGCTTCCACAGAACCGCCAGGTCCGTGCGGCTCGCTGAAGCGACAGGGCACGTAACTGCGGCGAAGCCTCGTCAAAAGTTCGCAGTGGACAAGACGAATGTTCAGTGTTCATCGATGACGACCGGGTCGCCGACGGAGATCCGGCCGTCGCCCAGGACGTCGGCGTTGAGCCCGCCGCGGTGGACGAGCTCCTTGATGATCCCTGGCCGCGTCAGCTGCTGCAGGTGCATGCACGGCTCGCAGAGCTCGACGCCGAGGCACTCGACGCCGCCGACCCGGAAGCGCCTGCCGACCAGGTCGTTCAGGCGCACGCCGCGCACCACCACCTGACGGCGCGACTGCGCGCCGGTGAGGCCCACGTCCTCCAGCACGTCCGCGTCGATCAGCGTCAGCGCCTGGCCGGGCTGCGCGCCTTCCCCGTAGAAGTGGCGGTCGCCCTCGAGGCCCTTGCCCGCGAGCGCCCTGACGGAGTCGACCGGCGCGATCGCGTCGGTCGGGCCGATGTTGATCGCCTCGACGTGCACCGGTCGATTGTGTCCGGCGGACGACCGCCGAGTCCAGCACGACGCGGCCAGGCAGCTCACCAGGGGGGGACTGGGCGGCGCGGTGGCCGCGCCGCCCAAGCCCGGTCGGTGTCAGCCGTCCCAGACGCCGTTGGCGGCGCCGCGACCGCGACATCGGCGATGTCCTCGGCGTCGATGAACGGCTCGGCCACGTCCCGGCCGGGAATGCCACCTCGCCAGCCGGCACCGTCTCCAGCAGGTCGCCCTCGCTGAGGTTCTGGAACAGGGAAGCTGGACCGCACGACCGTCCAGTCGGCGCCGGAGCCCCGCACCGCCTGCTCCCCCGCGCGGGGCGCCTTCCTCGGCCCGACAGCAGCACCAGCCGCCGGGCCCATCGCCGCATGGACCGATGAGTTCTCGGCCGACCCGCTGTCTCAATAGCGACCACTTGGATCAGGCGCAGCCCCGACCACGAGGAGCTCAACAACGTGACTGCTGACAACACACCCAGGGCCGAACGGCGCGAGTGGATTGGGCTCGCGGTGCTGGCACTTGCCTGCCTGCTCTACGTGATGGACCTGACAGTGCTGCACCTGGCCGTCCCGGCCATCAGCGCCGACCTGCAGCCGACCAGCGCCCAGCTGCTGTGGGTCATCGACATCTACGGATTCTTCGTCGCGGGCTCGCTCATCACGATGGGCACGCTGGGCGACCGGATCGGCCGCCGCAAGCTCCTGCTCGTCGGCGCCGCCGCCTTCGGCGTCGTCTCGCTGCTCGCTGCGTTCTCGACGAGCGCCGAGATGCTCATCGTGAGCCGAGCGCTGCTCGGGATCGCCGGGGCGACCCTGGCGCCATCGACGCTGTCCCTGATCTTCCACATGTTCCAGGACCCCAGGCAGCGCTCGGTCGCCATCGGGGTCTGGATCGGGAGCTTCTCGGCCGGCAGCGCGATCGGCCCGGTGCTCGGCGGGGTGCTGCTCGAACACTTCTGGTGGGGCTCGGTCTTCCTGCTGGCATTGCCGGTGATGGCCCTGCTGCTCGTGCTCGGTCCTCGGGTGCTCCCCGAGTACCGGGACCCCGACGCGGGGCGGCTCGACCTGGTCAGCGCGGCCATGTCGGTGGTCGCCGTGCTGGCGGTGATCTACGGTCTGAAGGAGATCGCCCAGGACGGCTTCGGATGGATGCCCGCCCTGTTCATCCTCGCCGGGCTGGCGGTCGGCGTGGTGTTCGTGCGCCGCCAGCGAATGCTGACCGATCCGATGATCGACGTTGGGCTCTTCAGGATCACCGCGTTCAACGCGGCGCTGGCGACGAACTTCCTCGCCATCTTCGTTGCGGTCGGCTACTTCCTCTTCGTCGCGCAGTACCTGCAGCTGGTGGTCGGGCTTTCGCCGCTCGAGGCGGGCCTGTGGTCGTTGCCGTCGGCCTTCGGGTTCATCGTCGGGTCCCAGCTTGGTCCGCGGATCGTGCACCGGGCCCGCCCGGCATTGGTGATCGGTGGCGGCCTTGCGTTGTCGGCCGTCGGCCTCGCGGTGCTCACCCAGGTGGGTGCATCCGGCGGCCTGGCCCCCCTCGTCACCGGTTCGCTCATCATCTCGCTGGGACTGGCTCCGGTGTTCGGGTTGACGACCGAGCTGATCGTCGGGTCCGCCCCACCCGAGCGGGCAGGCGCGGCCTCGGGGGTCTCGGAGACCGGCGCCGAGCTCGGCGGCGCGCTCGGCATCGCGATCCTGGGCAGCATCGGCGTCGCGATCTACCGGGGCGAGCTGGCGGACCGCCTTCCGGCAGACGTCCCTGCCGAGGCGGCGGCGGTCGCTCGTGACACCCTCGGCAGCGCCGTGGCCGTCGCCGGGGAGCTGCCCGACCAACTCGGTGCGGCGGTCCTCCAGACCGCCCGCGAAGCGTTCGTCCAGGGGATGCAGCTCAGCTCCGCGATCGCGACGGTCGTGGCGGTCGGGCTCGCCATCCTCGCCGTGGCCATGCTGCGCGACCGACCGGCTGCCTCCTCTGAAGCGCACGCGGATGCGGAGGTCGACACGGCCTCCGCGGCGCGCGGCGGGCAGCTGGAAACCGCGGACAGGTAGGAGGATGTGGTGGGAACGGACGGTCGCGGGCGGTGTGGCCCGTGGTGGAATGACCTACGGATGACCGGCGTCACCTCGATGGCCGCTCGTCCTATTGGCCTTGGCCGCCGACGGCGTGGAAGACGCGTTGGGTGTAGTCCTCGAGCTTGGCTTCACAAGCCTTGAGGCGCTGGTCGGCGGTGGCGGCCGAGGGGGCGCCGAGCACGTCTCGCAGGCGGAGCTCCCGGTGCCAGCGGCGCAGGCGCTCCATGCTCTGCTCCTCCTCGTCCAGCTCGGCCAGGGTCAGCTTGCTGGTGGCGATCTCCTTGTCGAGCTCGGCCAGGTACTTGCCGCAATCGGCTACAAACTCGGTCCACTCCGCCTCGCGGGCAGCGGTGTAGACGGCGGCGAGCCGCTCCTGGTCGGCAGGCTCGTGCCCGCCGGCGTCCAGCACCACCGCCTCGCCGCCTGCGGCGTGGACCAGCTCGGCGGCGCGGCGGATACCCTCGGCGAACGCCGGCGCGGCCGGGGCCAGCCAGGCCGACTGGCCGAGCGAGACCGCCCCGATGCGGCGCAGCTCCCGCCACACCGCCACCCGGTGGCGGGACGGCTCGGCCGGCACCCGGAACAGCAGCACCATCCATCGCATACCACCGATGCTACACTCACCGATGCTACACTCACCTCTGTATCGGTTGTTACAGAGGGAGAGGCTGGATGGTCGACTGGCTCAAGCCCATCCTGGTCGGGCTGGCGGTCATGGTCCTCCTGTGGGCGCTGCTGGTCGTCCTCGCCGCCCGCCTCCCGGCCGGGCTCCTCAAGGACCTGGCCGGCTTCCTGCCCGCCTGCGTCACCTTGGCCCGCCGGCTGCGCGCCGACCCGCGGGTGCCCTGGCAGGCCAAGGCCGCGGTCGTCCTGGCCGGGCTGTGGGTGGTCTCCCCGATCGACCTGCTACCGGAGTTCCTACCCGTGATCGGCCCGCTGGACGACGTCGTCGTGGTCGCCCTCGCCCTGCGCTACGCGGCCCGCCGGGTGCCCCGCGAGGTGCTCTTCGAGGCCTGGCCAGGCGAGCCAGGGTTGTTGGAACGGCTGCTCGGCACGCCGGCCACCGCGCGCGACCGCCAGCCTGACCGGGAAGCCCGACGGGGCGAGCGTGGCACGCCCTGAAGCCGAACGGACGCGGTTTCGGCGGCCGCTCGGCCTTGCCGTCATGGCCTACAAGGCCCCCCTGGGCCTCAGCGAAATCGTCGTCGGCGCCCTGTTGGCGCTGCCAGGCCGGCCACTCCGCGCTCTGTGAGCACTCAGGTGCAAGGGCGCCGCTGCCCCCATCGGGCGCGCCGGTTACCACCAGGGGCGCTCGAGGGCGCGGTCGGTGCCGCCGGTGCGGTCCAAGGCGTCGAGCGCACGCAAGTCCTCATCGCCGAGCGCGAAGTCGAACACCCGGGCGTTCTCGGTGATGCGCTCGCGGCGCACCGACTTCGGGATGACGGGGATGGCCCGCTGGACCGCCCAGCGCAGCAGGACCTGCGCGGGTGTGCGGTGCAGCCGCGAGGCGACCCGGGTGACCGTGGGATGGGCGAGGTCGCGGCCGTGGGTGAGCGGGCTGTAGGCCTCAAGGACGACCCCGCGCTGCTGGCAGGCGGCAAGCAGCCCGCGCCGGAACTGGAAGGGGCTGAACTGCACCTGGTTGACGGCGGGGGCGATCGTGGCCACCGCCAGGACCGCGTCCAGGTCGTCGGCGGCGAAGTTGCTCACCCCGATGGCCTTGGCCAGGCCGTGCCGGGCGGCGCGCTCCATGCCCGCCCACGCGCGCGTCGGGCCGCCCTGCGGCCAATGGACAAGGTACAGGTCGACCTGGTCGACGCCGAGCCGTCGCAGGCTGGCCCCGAGCTCGCGCTCTGGATCCCTGCTGCCTGGCCGGAACTTCGTGGTCACGAACACGTCCTCACGGGCCACACCCGAGGCGCCAAGCGCCTCCCCGACGCTGCGCTCGTTGCCGTAGGCCTGGGCGGTGTCGATGTGCCGGTAGCCTGCCTGGAGCGCCCAGCCGACGGCGCGGCTGGTCTGCGCGCCCGCGGCGGCCTGCCACACACCCAGGCCCAGCAGCGGCATCATGAGCCCATCGGCGATGCGGCGCCCCGTGCTGTTGCTGTCTGCGGCAGTGGTGTCCTCGTCGGCCATGGTGTGCTCCTGGTCACGGTTCCCGGTCCAGCCCAGTGTGCCCGCGGTCGGACCGGTCGGGAGGGCGTGGGGACCAGCAGCGCGGTGACACAGCCGTCTGCTTCGATATACCTGTGCATCATCCACCAAGCGGGCGGGCAAGACGATGACGCAGCAGATCACGACACCTGGTGCAGGGACGCCCAGCGCATCCTGCGACGCGGTCGCTGCACGCCACGCGCTCGTGCACGGCGATGCCACCGCCACGACGTGGGCTGCCGTCGTGCTGGCGGGGGTCGTCGTCGCACTGGCCTTGATCCGCCCGACCGGGAAGGAGCCCTGATGCCCGTCCACCTCAACCACACCATCGTCTCGGTCCGCGACAAGCAGGAGTCGGCGACCTTCCTCGCCGCGATCCTCGGCGTCGCCCCGCCCACGCCGTACGGGCCGTTCCTGGTCGTGCAGGTCGACAACGACGTCTCCCTCGACTTCGCCGACCGCCACGGCCCGGTGCATCCGCAGCACTACGCGTTCCTCGTCGGCGAGTCGGAGTTCGACCAGATCTTCGGGCGGATCCGCGAGCGGGGTCTGCCCTACTGGGCCGGCCCCGGGCGGACGCGGCCGGGCGAGCTCAACACCAACGATGGTGGGCGCGGCGTCTACTGGGAGGACCCGAGCGGCCACTTCCTGGAGATCATCACCCGACCCTACGGAGGCTGACAGGGTCCTCCCCCGGCCGCGCCATCGGGGCGACAGCGGAGAGGGGCGCGTGGGGTCCGCAACGTTGGATGTGGCCTGGGAGCTGCGGGTTCACAGGCGGAGCACCCCGTCCTGTGGCCCTTCCGCTGCCTCTGCTGCCGGGGGACACTGGTTGGCGTGGACGCCCGCCGTTCTGACCTGACGGGGTGCTGCACGGCCCGGCTGCCCGTCGTGCCCCAGCCGACGAGTCCGGGAGTCACGACTGGAACCGAGTACGGCCACTGGAAGCCTTGTCCCGACCGCGTTCGACGACCCATTCGGCAACCGGCTCGAGCTCGTGACGCAGCAGGAGTGCCTCGCCCGGCCGGTCGCCTTCGGGCGTGCGTCGGGGATCACGGAGTTCGGTCACCTGTGCCTCGACGCGCCGGACGTCCACGAGGCCTACCGTTCTGGTCCGGTACCTTCAGCGCGAAGGTGTCCGACTGGATCGGCGATGCCGCATGCCTCATGCGGATCGACCCCGTGCACCACAAGCTCGCCGTCTTCAAGGGCGAAGGGCCGGGGCTGTGCCACATGAACTTCCAGGTCGCCTCGATCGACGACATCTTCCGGAACTGGCACTTCCTCGTCGACCACGGCGTCGAGATCGAGATGGGGCCGGGCCGGCACCCGCAGTCGACAGCCGTTTTCATCTACTTCCTCGGTCCCGAGAGCTTCACCTATGAGTACTCCTTCGGGGTGCGCCGGATCGAGGACGACGCGGCGTGGCGGCCACGGACCTTCGACCCCGCCGAGCCAGGGTCGATCGACATGTGGCTCGGGCCGACTTCGCGACCGACGACGCAGCCGCAGGCGCGCGACGACGTGCCGGACGGCGCTGCACCTGGGGCGCCGTCCGGGGATCCGGCGCGGGTGCCCGCGGTGTTCCCGGCGGCGCTCTCCGTCTAGTGGCGGCCCCGACAAGGTCTGCCCGGTCGGCGCCGGGCTCCCATGGCCCCCACGCTGCGGCGACATGCGCTGTGGCGAGGCGTCGACCGGGCAAACCTCCCTGGGGAGCCGCTAGCCCGCGGACGCCGCGCGCAGCGCGGCAGGGTCGGCACCCTCGGCGAGGGCAACGGCGTGCGGGACGGCCCGCGGCGTGTAGCCCGGCGCGCAGTCCGAGAGCACCCGCAGCGCTGTGCGGGCGAGGTGGTGGGCGAGCCCGGAGAGGGCCGCGCGGTCGTCCCCCGCGCCAACATCGACGAGTTCACCGATGTGACCGCCCGCGCCCTGGAAGACGTCGGCGGCGCCAAGCAGGGCAAGGCGATCATCATCCTCAACCCGGTGGAACCGCCGATGATCATGCGCAACACCGTCTTCTGCGCCATTCCTGCCGAAGCCGCCGAGCCCGGCCCGCAGCACGACGCCATCGAGGCCAACGTCCACGCCATCGTCGACACCGTCCGCCAGTACGTCCCCGGCTACACGCTGCGCGCCGAACCCCAGTTCGACGCTCCCAACGACCGCTGGCGCGGCAGGGCGCGCGTCGGTGTCTTCCTCGAAGTTCGCGGACGCGGCGACTACCTGCCCGACTACGCGGGAAACCTCGACATCATCACCGCCGCAGCCCAGGCCACCGACCTCATGGCCGGACACCTGACCGCGCAGCGGGAAGGAGCCAGCGCGTGAACGCGACCCTCCCGGTGCAGGTTGACGTCGAAGCCACCCACGTCCGCCTCACCGACTCCACGCTGCGCGACGGCTCGCACGCCATGGCCCACCAGTTCACCGAAGGGCAGGTCCGCGCCGTCGTCCACGCGCTGGACCGCAGCAACGTCGAGGTCATCGAGGTCGCCCACGGCGACGGGCTCGGCGGGTCCAGCCTCAACTACGGCTTCTCCCGCGTCAGCGAGTTCGACCTCATCGCCGCCGCGGTGGAGGAAGCGGAGAACGCCAAGATCGCCGTCCTGCTCCTGCCCGGGCTCGGCACCATCGAGCACCTGCGTCACGCCCACGAGGTCGGCGCGTCCGTTGCCCGCATCGCGACCCACTGCACCGAAGCGGACGTCTCCGTGCAGCACTTCGGAGGCGCCCGCGAACTCGGCATGGAAACCGTCGGGTTCCTGATGCTCAGCCACCGTACCGGACCGGCTGAGCTGGCCGAACAGGCGCGGATCATGGTCGACGCCGGCGCTCAATGCGTCTACGTCGTCCGCCGGTGCGCTGGTGCTGTCCCACGCGCAAGCGCGCGTCCAGGCGCTGCTGGATGAGATCGGGCCGCACGCGCAGGTCGGATTCCACGGACATCAGAACCTGTCGCTCGGCGTCGCGAACAGCGTCCTCGCCGTGCAGGGCGGCGCCCGCCAGATCGACGGCGCACTGTGCGGGCTCGGCGCGGGCGCCGGCAACGCACCCACCGAGGTGCTCGCCGCTACCTTTGACCGGCTCGGCATCAGCACCGGCGTCGACGTCCAGGGCGTGCTCGCTGCGGTCCAAGACGTGCTGCGGCCGATCGTCCCGCGGATGCCGTTCGCTGACCGCTCCGCCATCGTTCAGGGCTACGCCGGGGTGTACAGCAGCTTCCTCCTCCACGCCGAACGCGCCTCCGAACGCTACGGCGTAGCCACGCACGAGATCCTGCAACGCGTCGGCGAAGCCGGCTACGTCGGTGGCCAGGAGGACATGATCATCGGCATCGCGATCCAACTGTCCTCCCGACGTCAGCCGCGGCGGTAGACGTCCGCCCGATGGTCGATGGCCAGGATGTAGACCCGCCGGCGTCGCTCATCGATGCGGCACACGACCCGGTAGTCCCCCCGGTGGGCGCTGTACCTACCCTCGACACGGGTGCTGAGGCTAAGAAGTCGCAGGCCCGCAGCTCAGAGGCGACGCCCAGCGAGATGATCCAGACGCGCCGGACCCGATCGCCACCGTGCGCGCCATCCAAGACGGTCAGAGCGTCGGCTTGTCGTGACGCCAGCGGGCGACCACGAGGCTCGCAACGCCCAGGCCGAGCAGGGCGACAGCCGTGAGCAGCAGCGGCCATGTGGCGCTGCCGGTGAACGGCAGGGTGCCGCGACGCGGTGTCGTGGACGCCACCCCCCCGGTCGTGGGTGGGCCCGGCGGGCAGGTCCCTGGACCAAAGCCCAGGCATCCCGAGTAGATCAAGCACACCTGGTTGCTGATGTCGGTGAACGGCGCGTCCCCTACGCGACCGGACACCACGAAGCGGTCACAGACATCGGAGCCTGGATCACGCCTCGCAGGATCGTCTCCTGGGGCCTCCAGGACGGCTTCCAGGCTCGTTCGGTAGGTTGATCCGAACCCCCAACCGCCAGATCCGTAGTCATGCATCACTCGTCCCCGCCCGTCCTCCTCGACCCGTCCCGTCCCCGTTTCTCCTGGTCAACGGCTAGGTCGCCGGCCCGAGTCGGGCATCCGGCCCTGCCCGTCCCGCGCCGCGTGGTCGCAAATTAGTCGCAGGTTCGGGCCGTTGTTGCCAGACCCGTTGTCTGGCAACGCCCTGGTCAGAGGCCTATGGAACGCCCTCGAAGGTCCCTGGAGCACCAGATTCCGGATCTGATGCTCCAAACGTTCCCGTAGGCGGGACTCGTCCCGGGAGGTCCTCCGAGCGTGGGTGGCCTGAGCGCGCTCGTGCGCGATCTCGGCGGTGGCGGCGCGGGGTCTGTGCAAGAATCACGAGCGTCGTAATGCAGGCGACACAGTGGAACGGGGGTCCCTTTGCGGTTGCTGATGATCCACGCCGACGAGTTCTCCTTCAGGGTCACCGACCGGACCAGCGTCTCCGGATTCGTGGGTGAACTCGCGCCCGGCGAGGACCAGGCCCGGGTCGAGGATGTGCTCGTCGCATTTCTGGCGGTGGAGAACCAGGACGAAGCAGGTGTCCAGGACGTGACGGAGCAGGCCGTCACTCAGATCCGCACCACCGCCGACAAGGTGGGCACCGGCCGCCTGATGGTCTACCCCTACGCGCACCTGTCCAGCGACCTTGCCAAGCCGCGTGTCGCGGCCCAGGTTGTCGACCAGGTCGCCGACCAACTCCAAGCTGACCCCACCCTCAAGGTCCATCGCGCCCCCTTCGGCTACTACAAGGCGTTCGACATCTCCTGCAAAGGGCACCCGCTCTCGGAACTGTCGATGACGCTCCTTCCCGGGGGCGGAGCGGACAGGACGGAGCGGAAGGACGCCGTCGCGGAGTCGAAGGCGCTTGCCGCCGAGCGGACCCTGCGCTCCGAGTGGCGCGTCTACCACCCGGACGGCTCCTACGTCCTCGCGGACGAGTTCAACTTCGACGCGCACCAGGGGCTGAAGGACCTCTTCGCCTACGAGCGGGCGGGCAGCCGCGCCGCCGAGGACGCGCCGCCCCACATCAAGCTCATGCGCGAGCAGGAGCTGGTCGACTACGAGCCGGCCTCGGACGCCGGCAACCTGCGCTGGTATCCGAAGGGCCTGCTCGTCAAGCGGCTCCTCGAGCAGCACGTGACCCGCATGGTGGTCGACTACGGCGCCATGGAAGTCGAGACGCCGATCCTATACGACTACGGCCACGCGGCGCTCGCAAAGTACCTGCACCGCTTCCCGGCCCGTCAGTACGTGGTGAAGAGCGACGACAAGGAGTTCTTCCTGCGCTTCGCGGCCTGCTTCGGCCAGTACATGATCCAGCACGACATGGTCACCTCGCACCGAGACCTTCCCGTACGCCTCTACGAGCTCACGCACTTCTCCTTCCGCCGCGAGCAGGGCGGCGAACTGGCGGGGCTGCGGCGCCTGCGCGCGTTCACCATGCCGGACATGCACAGCCTCGTACGTGACACGGCGATGGCCAAGCGGGAGTTCGTGAACCAGGTCAAGCTCTGCCTGCGTTGGCTGGAGGACATCGGGCTGGAATGCGTGCCGGCCATCCGCTTCGTGCGCTCCTTCCTCGACGACAACCCGGGCTTCATCGAGGAGCTCATGCGGACGCTGGGGCGACCAGCGCTCGTCGAGGTATGGGACGAGCGCTTCTTCTACTTCGTCGCCAAGTTCGAGATGAACTTCACCGACACGGCCAAGAAGGCTGCCTGCCTCTCCACCGTGCAGATCGACGTGGAGAACACCGAACGGTTCAACATCAACTACGTGGCGGAGGACGGCACGAAGCAGCACCCCCTCCTCATGCACACCTCGGTCTCCGGCTCGATCGATCGCAATGTCTACGCCATCCTCGAGAACCAGGCAATGCGCGCGGCGCGCGGTGGAAAGGCCTTCTGGCCGGTCTGGCTCGCCCCAATCCAGGTGCGCCTGGTGCCGGTCTCGGATGCGCAGGTCGAAGGGGCCTTGCGGCTGGCGGAACGGATCCCCTATCGCGTCGACGTGGACGATCGCGGCCACAAGGTGGGGAAAAAGGTCCGCGACGCGGAGAGGGAGTGGATCCCCTACGTGCTGGTGGTGGGGGAGAGAGAACTCTCCGGAGGTGACTTCACCGTGCGACCGCGCCTGGGCGAGCAGATGAAGATGCCGCTCGACGCGTTCCTGGAGCGACTCTCCACCGAGACGGCCGGCAAACCGCAGCGCGCCGCCAACACGCCGCGGTCGCTGTCCCAGCGCCCGATCTTCGTCGGCTAACTAACTAATCGGACTCTGTCAGGTCGGTGCGGATGGTCGTCCGGTTCGCTGGAGCCAGCGTGGCGTGGGACGCCGACAGGACAGGCGCCGGCCCAACAGGCGAGCAGGACCTGCAGCATGTGTTGACCGCGCTGGCCCTCAACCTCGTCCGCGTCGATGCTTTGAACTGCCCTAGGCTTGATGGAGGCCTGAACGGTTGGGTTTACACGACCTCCTTGGACTGTGGGTGCTCACGGTAGTAGATGGCTTCGTGTTCTGCAGGTGGGATGTTGTCGAGCGCGCCGTGCAGGCGGCGCTGGTTCCACCATTGGACCCAGGCGAGGGTGGCGAGCTCGACCTGCTCGGCGCCTCGCCACGGGTCCTGGCGGCCGGTCAGCTCGGCCTTGTACAGGCCGTTGACAGCCTCGGCGAGCGCGTTGTCGCAGGCGGCGGTCTCGACCAGGCCCCACCAGTCCTCGTCGGTGTCGGTGAGCCAGACGATGGAGCCGACGATGAGCCCGCCGACCGCCCATCCGACGTAGGTGGCCTGGAGATCGGCCCGAAGATGCGATTCTGCCATATGTACAGCTCCTCGTGCTCCTGCCGCCCGCCGTGGCCGAGGCTGTTGCACCAGACCCGATCCCCCCTTGGCGAACCCGGCCGCTCCCGGGGAGGCCACGGCCACGGTGCCGACCAGGTCCCGGCCGACCACGAAGGGGAACGGGGTCGGGGTCGGGTAGGCGCCCGACCGCACGAAGGTGTCGACCGGGTTGACCACCACGACCTCCACCCACACCAGCACGTCGGTCGGCCCGAGGGTGGGCACGGGCAGCTCCCCGACCTGGATCGCCTCCGCCGGCCCCAACCCGGTGACGAAGGCGGCGCGCATCCGCTCCGGCACGCCAGGCACCTACTCCTCCCGAACGGGTCTGGCGTCCACCGCGCCCCTCATCTCCCGCACGATCTCGGCCCGGCGGTTGCTCTGTCTCCACGCGCGACATGTCGCGGAACCGGCATGCCGGTCCTGCGGAGTTTGCTGAGGAAGACCGCCCAGCGGAGCTCCTCGTCGGTGGAGCGGCGGTGGCTAGACGGCGCCCGCCCGATGGGATCCAGCATCAGACCCGCCCGCCCGTCGTCGCGAAGGGTGTGGGTCGAAACGCCGGTCGCTTCGGCAGCGGCGGAGATGCTGCGGGCTTCTGCGATCGCCATGGCGGCCAGCCTAGAGCTTCGAGTGCGCGCTACGTCAAGGGCCGTTGGCTGCTGGCCGACCAGGTCGACGGTGCGGCCTCCCCCTGGCACTGGCCGTCAAGCCGGAAGAGGTGACCGTCGCACCGGCGGCATAGGATGGGGCTCCCGCCAAACGATCGACGATGCTGGGGGATGTACAGGGGGTTGGGCATGGCGCACGACATGCAGCGGGTGCGGGAGAGCGACGGGAGGATGCTCGCCTCGAGCGGCGCCGGCTCAACGGAGGTGGGCCGCTCCGGGGCGATGCTGCGCGTTTCCGGCCTGCGCAAGTCCTACGGCGAGATCGAGGCGCTGCGGGGTGTCGACCTGGAGGTGGCCGCCGGGGAGATCGTCGCGCTGCTCGGACCCAACGGCGCCGGCAAGACCACCCTGGTGTCGATCGTCGCCGGGCTGCGAAGGGCCGACGCCGGCGTGGTCGAGGTGGACGGGCTCGACGCCCGGCGCCGATCGGCCGAGGTCCGTCGACGCATCGGCCTTGCGCCGCAGGACACCGGGATCTACCCGGTCGTCTCGGTCCGGCGCAACCTGCTGCTCTTCGGCGAGCTGGCCGGGCTCGGGCGCGCCGAGCTGCGCAGGCGTATCGACGAGGTGGCCGAGGCGCTGGACATCGGCGAGCTGCTCGACCGGCAGGCGGGGAAGCTGTCGGGCGGGCAGAAGCGACGGGTGCACACCGCGATCGCACTGCTGCACCGACCGGCCCTGTTGCTGCTGGACGAGGCCACCACGGGTGCCGACGTCGAGACCCGGGGCCACATCCTGGAGCTGGTGCGGCAGCTCGCGGCCGAGGGGTCGGCGGTCCTGTACTCGACCCACTACCTGGCCGAGGTGGAGGCGCTCGGGTCGGCGGTGGCGATCCTGGACCACGGGCAGGTGATCGCCCGGGGAGACGTCGGCGACCTGATCGGCGCCCACGCGGTGCCGGTCGTGGAGCTTGCCTTCGACGGCGAGGTGCCGGCGATCTCGTCGCACGGCGGGGCGACCGTCGAAGGCAACCGGCTGCGGCTGCCGACAAGGGATCCCGCCGCAACCCTGGTGGAGGTCGTGCCGCAGGTCCCGCCCGGGGTGCTTTCGTCGGTCGAGATCATCCGGCCGAACCTGGAGGCGGTCTACCTCGCCCTGACCGGGCGTCGATACGACGAGGCGGACCGGGAAGGCGCCCGAGAGGAAGCCACGGAGCGGAAGGGGCGATCCGTTGTTGCGAAATAGCTTCGCGATCCTGCGGCACGAGCTGCGCGTGATGTGGAGCGACCCGTCGACGGTCATCTTCGTCATCGTGATGCCGCTGATCATGGTCGCCCTGATGAAGGAGCTGTTCGCCACCGCCCTCAGGGCCGAGGGCTTCCAGGGCGTCAACGGCTCGGAGTTCGCGGTTCCGGCGATGGCGGTCGGCTTCGCGGCATTCGGGGTCGGCTACTCGGGGTTCACGTTCTTCCGTGACCACGGCTGGGGAACCTGGGACCGGCTGCGTGCCACTCCTGCCAGCTCCGCCGACATCCTGATCGGCAAGGTGGTCCCGAACGTCGCGGTGACCTTCGTCCAGCTCGCCCTGCTGTTCCTGCTCGGCGGCCCGCTGTTCGGGCTCGAGGTGCGCGGCTCGTGGCTGGCGCTGACCCTGCTGGTGGCGGTCGTGGCCCTGTCGCTCTGCGCCTTCGGCATGCTCGTCACGGCGGTCACCCGCACCATGAACCAGCTCAACGCGATCGGCAGCGTCGGCGGGATGGCGATGGCCATGCTGGGCGGCGCATGGGTGCCGGTGGCGACGATGCCGGGCTGGGCGCAGGCGATCGCGCCGGCGTTGCCGACGTACTGGGCGATGCAGGGCTTCCGGGGCGTCATCCTGGAGAGCAAGGGCGTGCCCCAGGTCGTCGTTCCGGTGCTCGTCATGGCGGGCTTTGGGCTGCTCTACACGGTGATCGCGGCGGCGAGGTTCCGGTTCGAGGACACCAAGGTCTACTTCGGCTGAGGTCGCATCCTCGACGGCGCTGTTGCGTTGCGCCGAACCATGGCGCGCTGAAGCCGGTTGGCGGACAAGGACTGCCAACAAATGAAGTTGGCGGGCACGGGAATGACGGCGGGACTGAAGCTTCTATGGCCGTCAACTGTCAACTGGTCACGATCTTCTCCTTTCGGACTCGGCTGATGTGGTCTCCAGGAGCTTGAAGAGCCGGCGGGCGAGATAGCGCTTGAGGCATCGTTGGATTTCTCGTGACGTCTTGCCCTGGGCGGTGCGACAGGCGACGGAGGCTCGTGGTTCGGCGTGGTGGGCCATGCGCGACAGCACGATGGTGTGCAGGGCACGGTTGCGCTGGCGGTCGCCACTGCGGTTGCGGCGGTGACGCACGACCTTGCCCGACGACGCCTCGATCGGCGCGGCCCCGCCGAGCATGGCGAAGGCGGCCTCCGAGCGCAGCCTGCCAGCATGCGACCAGGCGTTGAGCAGCTGGGCGGCACAGATCACCCCGACCCCCGGCTCGGCCAGCAGCCAAGGCGCACGCCGGCGGACGAGGATGTCGAGCTCAGCGTAGCGATCGTCGGCCTCGGCGGTCAGGCCCAGCGCGCGCTGGGCGGTGCGGCGCAGCGCGGTGATGGTGGCGCGATACTCGATCGGCTGGGTGAGATGGCTGCGCAGGCGCGCGCAGCGAGCCAGCAGGTCGTCGGTCGCCAGTCTGCGGAGCTGGCCGCGCAGGCATTCGGGCGCGCCTGTGACCAGCGCCTCGGGGGTGGTTGATCGCGCACGTGCGGACCCTCGTCGCGCCCTGCCGGGTGGTGACCAGCACCCGGATGGCCTCCCGGTCGCCGCGGCGGCGTGGCTGGGCTAGATGCTCGTAGCCGAGTGCCTCGCGGGCGGCTCGGATTGCGTCAAGGTCGTCGGTCTTGGCGCCGCCCGGGGCGGACGGTCGATCTCGACCACCCATTCGCCCTGCTCGAGCAGGTAGGTAGTGAGCCCGGTCCCGTAGCTGCCGGTGCCCTCGACCGCCCACACCCGGCGCCCGGGCGCCTGCTCGACGGCGAACCGGTAGGCGTGCCGGTAGCCGGCGGCGTCGGCGGGGACGGTCCGGTGGGCGATGGCCGCACCGGTCGGGGTGACCACGGCGATCGTGTGGGTGGCCTTGTGGGTGTCGACCCCGATGATGGAGTCGTCGACCCCGATGATGGAGTCGAGGTGTTCTGCCAGCATGCTCGTGCTGCCTCCTTCGCGGGGTGGCGGGTGTTGGTGCCGGCCTGGCAAGGGAGACCGCGTGGCAGGACTGTGATCGGTCACGCCAGACGGCGGACAGGCTTCTGATCAGGCCAACTCGCGGGGCGCCAGGCCGGCGCCAGCACCACGGCAGACAGTTCAGTGCCAAGGCAGCCCATCCGGGTGCCAGTTGCGTTGGGGGTCATGCCGCGGTGCCGGTGCCGATCCTGACAGCGATCCCTCCAGACCCCTGGCAGTCTCACAGTTGCGTTGGCTGCGACCGCGTCCGAGCAGCGAGACTCCCGGCATGAGAACCGCCGCCCTCGCCCTGCTCCCGCTCCGCGGTCGGCCTTCGCGGGCTTTCGGTCCCACCATGATCTGATCCACGGCCGAGGTCACGGCTTCAGCATGCCATGCCCCGTCCCAACGCAACACTGCCCGCTGGGTTCGTCGCCTGGAACCTCACATTCGTCGCCCTCGAGGTCCCCCGAGCGGTGTCGACGCGCACTCGAGCGACGAGTTCATGCGCCGGATGCGCGCCTTCTTCAGCATCCTGCCGCCCGGCGAGTTCCCCCACCACGCCGAGCTGGCCCCGCTGCTGGCCCGTTTCGCACCGAGGACCAGTTCCAGTTCGGCATTCGGCCCTTCCTCGCCGGTCTCCGCGCAGCGACCCGGGTCATCTGAGTAGTGGCTCGCGGGTCCTGTTGGATGCCAGGATGAGCAGCGTCAGCGGCAGCGCGACGCCTAGGCTGAGGGCGAGTACCTGCCCGATCTTGTCGGCGCTGCTGAAGCCCTCCAGGTGGGCGAGATGGAAGGCCAGGTGCGGCGTCGCGTAGACCAGCCACGCCAGCGCGGTGACCAGCACGGCCCGGCGTTCCAGCGTCAGCGCCGCCGCAGCGGTGACCACGGCGAGCCCGAGCCAGAGGCTGCCGACGTCGCGGGTCAGGTGCTCGTTGTAAGGTGGCAGCATCGCCGTCCACCGGTGGCCGGCGCCCGGGAAGCTGGCGAAGAACGACTCGGGCGCCGCGAGCGCCCAGCCACCAGTCAGCGCCAGCTCGGCGGTGAGCAGCCACAGGATCGTGCGTGAGATTCTCGGTGCGCGCACTGCTATCGGCCCTCCTGGAAGCGGTCGGCGAGGAACTCGACCCAGGTCTGCTTGCCGTCGCGTGCTCGGGGCAGCGGTGGCCGCCTTCCCGGAAGCCGCAGGCGGCGGCGGGCATGGGGATCGCGACGATCGGGCGGCGCCGTCCGGCCCGTGGGATGCGGAAACCCGTTCGGGTAGCTCAATGCCGCCTCCAAATCTGTGCCCCGTGGGGCGCAGCCCTCAGGCATCGCCCCATGGCTGCCGGGCGAGGGTCACCTGGCAGACCCTTGACGCGCCCGCGTCGGACCCGGTTCCTGCAAGCTGGTGGTCAACCGCACCAGGCTCGCGCGGTGGCGTAGCAATCCACGCAGGTCCCGCACCGGCTGGGGCGAGACCGGGGCCTCGGGCAGCAGATCGGCGCGGAGCAGCTGCGCCAGGGTCTCGGCGTCGACCTTGGTCGTTCTTGAGCCGGGCCGACGCGACCTGCTTGCAGCGGCTGGGATGGACCAGATGCGCCTCGAGCTCGAGGTCGCCCAGGAGGTCGACCAGCCAGCCCCACCCGGAGGCGGCCTCCAACGCCACCGGGGTGCCGGCCGGGAGCACGCCAAGGATCGGCTGGAGGTCGGCGGGGTCGTTGGAACATTGCGGTTGCGCTGGACGGCACCGGCCTGGTCGACGACGGCGACCTGGGAGCGCTTGCGGTGAACGTCCATGCCGACGTACACAGTCATGTGGGCCTCCTCCCTGCGCTCGTTGCTCCCCGAAGCCTATGGCTGTCGGGGTGAGCAGGGGACGGGGGTCCGACCTACATAGCGTCACCCTACGCCCTTTCTGTCGGCTCCTCTCTGTGACCGAAGGCACCTTGGCAGGAAGAGGCTCGCTCATAAACGCGGGTATCAGCCGTGAACCAGCCTGCCACTCCACGTCATGATCGCGATGCGGCCAGAGGGCGGAACAGGTCGAGGAGTTCTGGCCAGCCGGCGTTGCCGCGGGTGCGCTCCCGCTCGTACCGGTAGCCGAGGATGAGGCGGCGGACCCTGCTGGGCAGTCCCTTCTCGGATCCGCCATGGCTGGTGTGGGTATCGAGCAGGCCGACGAGGATGGGTAGCGACCCGAGAAACTGCTCACGGCAGGCCGCGTCGACGACGGCGCGCGCGAAATGCTCATCGAACTCGGTGAGTGAGTGAAGCAGATCGTCCCGGATCTGCGCGGGAGCCCGCCGGAGCAGCGCGCCGAGTGCGGGGCGCAGATATGCAGCGATGTTCCTGCGTAGTTTGGTCCCGGTTTCCTGGGTTCCAACCTGGCCCCACGCGTGGATGATCGTCGCGCTCTCGCTGGCCCGGCCGGCGTTCGCGAGGCGTTCGGCAAGACGTGAGCACATTTCGATACGTTCGACAGTGATCGGGCGCCGCGTGGCGGCTTCGATCACCGAGTCGACACCCCGTAGGGTACGCAAATGCGTTCATGCAGCTCGTCGGTGGTATTGGTGGATATTTGCACCCTACGGGCCGGTGAGCGGGTCCCGGCCGGCTGCTGGCGAACACCTGCACTTGCAGGCTGCCTCCGCGCTTCCGGATCACCCTGCCTCCGTGCCGCTCCAGTCATTCCGTCCAGGGGAAGAAGAATGACATCGGAATGAGGGTGTCCGTGATGCTCCTCAGGCGGGGATTCGATGGCGCCATCGGCCGAGGCTGATCAGTGCGGCGGCGGCTCGGTAGCCGGCACGGACCCGGTACAGCAGGCCACGCCAGCGTCGCAGCGACCAGGCGCCGGCCAGCTGCCCGATCGACTGCTCCACCAGGGCGCGCAGGCCGGCCTGGTCGCGGTTGTGGGCGCGCTCAGCGTCGGTCAGCCGATCCTTGGTCCGCCGATCCCCGATCGGGGCATGCCAGTGCTGGTGGTGTGCGTCAGACTTTCTGGCAGGGTTTCGGGGCTGATCCGTGACAGGGAGTTCGATCTTGAGCAGGAGCAACGACCCGGTGCCGGTCGAGACGCGGCTGCAGCTGGTGCTCGCGGTGCTG
>Ga0137369_10001417_pt1 | contig 24154 bp, 23 predicted proteins | sample SagtaG_12_FD_104918 | JGI IMG/M metagenome (GOLD analysis project Ga0137369, IMG submission 104918) | Vadose zone soil microbial communities from Sagehorn Ranch, Mendocino, California, USA - Sage1_L_113_16 metaG | ecosystem: Environmental > Terrestrial > Soil > Vadose zone | place: USA... | reverse complement strand
GCGTCTCGCAGAAGATGGCCCCCGTCTTGCGCGAGATTTACGACCAGATGCCCGAGCCCAAGTGGGTGATCGCCATGGGCGACTGCGCGTCGTGTAGCGGCGTGTTCAACAACTACGCCCTGGTCCAGGGCGTCGACAAGATCGTGCCGGTCGACGTATACGTGCCTGGCTGCCCGCCTACGCCCGATGCGCTGCTCGACAGTCTGATCAAGCTCAAGGAACGCGTTGCCGCCAACAGCCGCTCGGCGGCGCATGGCGCCCAGACCACGCCCGGCGTGGGCATCACCCACGCACCAAACTAGGTCACCCGCGTTTGGCCGTCTCCGCTGAAACACTCCAGTCCGCGTTCGAGGCAGGCGAGGTCACCTCACCCGCCGACGGCATTCCGACCGTACGCGTGCCACTCAGCGCGTTCACGGACGCGGTGGACAAGATCCGGTTCGAGCTGGACCACCCACGCTTCGTCGATCTCACCGCCGTGGATCGTCTGACCCGTGAAGACCGATTCGAGCTGGTGTACCTGTTTTATTCGATGTCGCAGCACACCTGGCTGCGACTCAAGACGCGCACCGATAGCGAGTCGCCGAGCATTACGCCCAGCATCACCGGCGCGAACTGGTACGAACGCGAGGTGTTCGACCTGTTCGGGGTGAAGTTCAGCGGCCATCCCGATCTGACGCGGATCATGATGCCCAATGACTGGCAGGGCTATCCGCTGCGGCGCACCGAGCCGCTCGGCGCCGAACCCGTCGATTTCACCGTCACACAGAGCGTGTATGGCACGGGCTAGCGCCCGAGGTGATGGGTATTGGGTCATGGGTGATGGGACCTACCGATGACACCCAACACCCAACACCCGACACCCAACACCCGTGAGGAGCGCGAGCTCCTTACGGTCAACATGGGTCCGCAGCACCCGTCGACGCACGGCGTGCTGCGCCTCGAGCTCAAGCTCGACGGCGAGGTCGTCGTCCACTGCCGTCCGGTGATCGGCTATCTGCACACGGGTATCGAGAAGACCTTCGAGGCCAAGACGTACATACAGGGCGTCGTGCTCACGGACCGCATGGACTATCTCAACCCGCTGGGCAACAACCTCGCCTATGCCCTGTCGCTCGAGAAGCTGCTGCAGTGCGACATCCCGCCGCGCGCCACAGTCCTGCGGGTACTGCTGGCCGAGCTCACACGCATTGCCTCGCACCTGATGTTCGTGGGCTCGATGGCGCTCGATCTGGGCGCCAGCTCGCCCTTCCTGTACGTCTGGCGCGAGCGCGAGAAGATCCTCGACTTTTTCGAGCGCATGAGTGGCGTGCGCATGATGACGTCCTTCATCCGCCCGGGCGGCCTGGTGCGCGACCTCGATGCCGACCTGATTGCCGATATCTCGACCTTTGTCGACGCAATGCCGGCCTACATCGACAGCTACGAGGGCCTCTTGACGGGTAACCCGATCTTCAAGGAGCGCACCGCGGGCGTTGGCGTCCTGTCGGCGCAGGATGCGCTCGACCTGGGCGTCACCGGACCGACGCTGCGCGCCTCGTGCACGGCGCTCGACCTGCGCAAGACGAATCCGTACTGCGGCTACGAGCAGTACGAGTTCGCGGTGCCCACCGGCACGGTCGGCGACTGCTACGACCGCTACCTGGTTCGCATTGCCGAGATGCGCGAGAGCGTCAGAATCTGCCGCCAGGCGCTCGACCGCTTGCCTGGCGGCTCGGTGCGTACCGAGGACCGCAAGGTCATGCCGCCCCCGCGCGAGGAGCTCGCCAAGAGCATGGAAGCGGTCATCCACCACTTCAAGCTGTGGACCGAGGGCATCAAGCCGCCTGCCGGCGAGGCGTACGTCGGCGTCGAGTCGCCGCGCGGTGAGCTCGGCTTCTATATCGTCAGCGACGGGTCGGGTCGACCCATCCGTGTCCACGAGCGCGCACCGTCATTCGCGAATTTGCAGGCGCTGCCCAAGCTGACCGAGGGCGGCGCCGTTGCCGACGTCGTAGCGTGCATCGCCAGCCTGGACCCGATCATGGGCGAAGTGGATCGTTAGTGCCACTCTCGAACGCCACCTGCGAGGCTATCCGCAAACTGGTCGACGCCTATCCCGAACGCCGCACCGCACTGTTGCCGGCCTTGAAGCTGGCCCAGGGTGACGTGGGCTACCTGCCGTCCGAGACCGTCGTCGAAACTGCTGACCTCGTCGGCGTGCCGCACTCGGCGGCGTTCGAGCTGGTGACCTTCTACACCATGCTCCGTCAGGAGCCGCCAGCCAAGCATATGGTCGTGGTCTGCGCACAGTTGCCATGTGCGTTGCGCGGTGCCGAAGCGTTGCTGCGCGAGTTGCACGATGGACTGCGCCAGGAGATTGCCGACGGCTATGTCGACGTCGAACGCACCAGCGAATGCTTCGGCGCCTGCCACCGCGCGCCGATGGCTCGCCTCGGTGACGAATACCGCGAGAACCTGACCGGGCCAGCAGTAAGCCAGCTGATCCAGGAGCTCCGCCGCGCGTGACGATCGCGCTCGACTATGAGCCCGTGCTGCTGACGCATCCGGGCCGCACCACTCCGGTCAGCCTGGCCGAATATGAGGCCGAGGGCGGCTACGCGGCCTGGCGCAAGGCGCTGCAGAAGATGTCGCCCGAACAGGTGGTCGAGGAGGTCAAGGCGGCGGGCTTGCGTGGCCGAGGCGGCGCGGGCTTCCCGACCGGCAACAAGTGGGGCTTCATTCCGAAGTCACCGGGTGCCAAGTACGTCGCGGTCAACGCCGACGAATCAGAACCCGGCACGTTCAAAGACCGCGAGCTGATCGAAGTCGAGCCGCATCGCGTGCTCGAAGGCATCGCCCTGTGCTGCTACGCCATCAGCGCCGAAACGGCGTTCATCTACATTCGCGGTGAGTACGTCGAAGCGGCCGATCGCATCGAGGCGGCGATCGCCGATGCCGAACTGGCCGGCATCCTCGGCCGCGGCTGCCTGGAGACGCAAGTCAACGTGCGGATTCTGGTCTTCCGCGGCGCGGGCGCGTACATCTGCGGCGAAGAGACGGCCCTGCTCGAGTCGCTCGAGGGTCGTCGGCCGATGCCTCGGTCGCGCCCCCCGTTTCCCGCCGTCGAAGGTCTCTATCGGCGTCCGACGGTCATCAACAACGTGGAAACGTTGGCCAACGTGCCCGCGATCATCGATCGCGGCAGCGGCTGGTACAACTCGCTCGGCACCGTCCCGCGCAACACAGGACCGAAGATCTTCTGCCTGTCGGGGCGCGTCAATCGACCGGGCAACTATGAGCTGCCGCTCGGCGCGGTCACCGTGCGCGAGTTGATCGACGACTACGGCGAGGGGGTGATCGGCGGCAAGTCGGTCAAGGGCGTACTGACCGCGGGCGTTTCGGCGCCGATCCTGACAGCCGACAAGCTCGACACAAAGCTCGATTACGACTCGGTCCAGGCAGCGGGGTCGATGCTTGGCTCGGCGTCGCTGATCGTGCTCGACGAGGACACGTGCATTGTCCGCGCAGCCGCGCTGATGGAAGAGTTCTTCCGCCATGAGTCGTGCGGCAAGTGCACCCCGTGCCGCGAGGGCACGTCGTGGCTGTTCAAAATCCTGCAGCGGATCGAGCAGGGCCGCGGTGCGCCCGGGGACCTGGACCTGCTGCTGTCGCTGTCGGGCGAGGTCTCGGGTAAGGTGCTATGCGCGCTGGGCGACTTCGCCACCAGCCCCGTTGTTGCTACGGTCAAACAGTATCGCGAGGAATACGAGCAGCACATTGACGAGCAGCGCTGCCCATTTCCGGCCTGGTAGATGACCGAAACGCCCGCGCCTCCGCCCGACACTGTCACGCTGACGATCAACGGTCAAAGCGTGACCGCGCCCAAGGGCACCCTACTCGTCGAAGCGGCCAAGCTGATCGATCTCGAGATCCCGATCTTCTGCTACCACCCCAAGCTCAAGCCGGTCGGCGCGTGCCGGATGTGCCTGGTCCAGATCGAGAAGCTGCCGCGCCTCCAGACGGCGTGCACCACGCCCGTCGGCGCGGACATGATCGTCCATACCGATACGCCCGAGGTAATCGCGGCGCAGAACGGCGTGATCGAGCTGTTGCTGGCCAATCATCCGCTCGATTGCCCGATCTGCGACAAGGGCGGTGAGTGCCCGCTCCAGGACAATACGTTCACCTACGGCCTCGGCGTGTCGCGCTTCACCGAGGAAAAGCGCCACCAGGAAAAGGCATTCCCGCTCGGGCCGCAGATCGTGCTCGACCGCGAGCGGTGCATCATGTGCTACCGCTGCGTTCGCTTCCACCAGGAGATTCCCGGCGATGAGGCGCTCGCGGCGATCCGGCGCGGCGCCGAGAGCGAAATCGCCACACTGACCGGCGAACCGTACGATTCGATCTTCGCTGGCAACACGATCGAGCTGTGTCCCGTTGGCGCGCTGACAAGTCGCCAATACCGCTTCAAAGCGCGGCCGTGGGATCTCGTGCGCACGCCATCGGTGTGTAACGCCTGCGCGGTGGGCTGCAATGTCGAAGTCCACAGTCGGACCGAGGACGTGCTGCGCCTGGTCGCGCGCGAGAACCCGCAGGTCGACGGCGGCTGGCTGTGCGATCGCGGACGCTTCGACACGCTGCCCAGTCGCGAGCGGCTGACGCGTCCAATGCTCCGCCGCGGTGGCGCGCTCGTTCCGAGCTCATGGGATGAGGCTATCGGCTACGCCAGCGAGCTACTGGCCAGCAACGGCGGTGTCCTGGCTTCCGCGGGCCTGTCGAACGAGGCGTTCTGGCAATTGCAACAGCTCAGCTCCCGATTGCCCGGCGCGCTGTGGCCCGCGCAGGGCGGCTCGTGGCCGGTCGCCGGTGCCATAGCAAACCTGGCCCGCTGCAAGAGCATCGTCCTGGTCGGTCTCGACGCATGGAGCGAGCTACCGGTGCTGGCGCTGTGGATCCGTCGCGCGGTCGTCGCCGGCGCCAAGCTAGTCGTGCTCGGCGAGTCCAACGGCCTGTGGCGCGACACTGCGCAGTGGCTCCGCGGCGACCCCCTCGCCCTGGTGCCCGCGTTCGCCGACGCGCTAGCCGGGAGCGTCAGCAAAGAGACCCCAGCCGATCTGCTCGCCGCGACCGCCGCGGTGCGTGGCGTGGCCCCCGCCGCTCTCCTGGCTCACCCGTCAGTTGTGGGCTCCGGCCGGGTCGGCTTGGAGAAACTCGCCACCGCGCTCGGCGCCAACCCGACCGACGGCATCGTCGGCGCGCCGCTGCTCGGCGCCAATGCTCGCGGCGCCCACGAGCTTGCGCCCGCCCTCGCCGCGGGCGATCCGTCCGCCGTCGTCGGAGCCGCGACAGTCCTGGCCATCGGCGATGAGGACTGGTCCGCGGTTGGCGGAAGCGCCCGGCTGATCGTCGTCGGATCGGCCTACCCGAGCGACGACTCACGCATGGATATCCTGCTGCCGATGGCCCATCCGTACGAGCGCCAGGCCAGCATCACCAATCTGGAGGGCCGCCTGCAGCACCAGGAGGGCGGCGCCGCGCCGCCCGCGCACGCCCGCGCCGAGTGGGCCATTGTTGCCAGCCTTGCCCAGCGCCTGGGAGTCGCCGCCCCTGAGTCACTCACGCGGATCCGCGCGGCCATGATCGAGGACCACCCGGAGCTCGGTGCCAGCCTCACCCAGGAGGCGTTGGTCGCGCGTGTTTGACGTGCTCGTCGACACGATCCGATCGCTGGTCATCATCATCGCCCTGCTCACCGGCATGGCGTACATGACCTGGTTCGAGCGACGCGCGATAAGTCGCCTGCAGATTCGCATTGGCCCGAACCGGGTTGGACCAACCGGGTTGCTGCAGCCGGTCGCGGACGCGCTGAAGCTGTTCTTCAAAGAAGACATCTTGCCGCGCAACGCCGACCGTTTTCTGTACCCGCTTGCACCGGGTATCTCGCTCGTGGCTGCACTGGCGGCGTTCGCCGTGATTCCCATCGGGCCGCCCATCAGCGTGTTCGGTCGCGACATCGAGCTGATCGTGCAGGACATGCCGGTGGCGCTGCTGTACCTGATCGGCGTGAGCTCGCTGGGCGTGTACGGCGTGGTGCTGGGCGGCTGGGCCTCAGGCTCCAAGTACTCGCTGCTGGGCGCGCTGCGCGGCGGCGCCCAGGTGGTCTCGTACGAGCTGGTGCTCGGCCTCGCGCTGGTCGGCGTCGTCCTGGTCAGCGGCACGCGCACGCTGTCGATCGGCGAGATCGTGCTCGAGCAGGCACGCTCAGTGCCGTTTGTGGTGCTCCAGCCGCTCGGGTTCCTGCTGTACTTCACGGCCGCGATCGCCGAAACGAACCGCGCACCCTTCGATTTGCCCGAGGCCGAACAGGAGCTCGTGGCCGGCTATCACACCGAGTACAGCGGCTTCCGCTTCGGCATGTACTACATCGCCGAGTACGTGAACGTGCTGACCGTCTCGGCGATTGCGGCGACGCTGTTCTTCGGCGGCTGGACCGGACCATTCAACGTGCTGCCCGGGCCGTGGTGGCTGCTCATCAAGATGACGTTCTTCGCGTTCGTCTTCGTCTGGCTGCGCGCGACACTACCGCGGTTGCGCTATGACCAGCTCATGCGGCTGTCGTGGGGCGTCCTGCTCCCACTCGGCTTGTTGAACGTGCTGGTCACCGGGGTGCTCGTCGTCTTCTTTTCAGGAGGCCGCTAGTCGATGTTTGACGGAATGCGCGCACTGGGCAAGGGCTTCTGGACCGTCCTGCGCCATGCCGCCCAACCGCCGATAACGTTCTCCTACCCTGAGGTCAAACGACGCCTGCCGGCGGCCTTCCGTGGTCGGCACCGGTTGTTCCGCCACGAGGATGGCCTGGAACGCTGCATCGCGTGCGAGTTGTGCGCCGCCGCCTGTCCGTCGAGTGCTATTTACGTACGCGGCGCCGATAACCCGGCCGCTGCTCCGGTGTCGACTGGCGAGCGGTTCGCCGAGGTGTACGAGATCAACATGATCCGCTGCATCTTCTGCGGCTACTGCGAGGAAGCCTGCCCGGTCGACGCGATCCGCCTCGGCCCCGAGTACGAGCTGGCCGACTTCGATCGGCGCGACTTTGTCTACACCAAGGAGATGCTGCTCGACCCCGAAAAGTACGCGCCCCGCCGCCAGTACCACGCCGACGTCGATGAGCTAGACCCCGAGCTGCGCCGAGAGATTCCGGAAGACGAAGACCTGGGCGAGGTCTACCGCCGCCACCGCCCAATCGATGCGCCCAGCACCACCCCGCCCGAAGAGCGGCACCACCCCATGGCATGACCTTCGAAATTGTGACATCGCAATGACGCTTTCGGGCGATGGCGTGACGGTTCCCGTGACGGTGCCCGTAGTACGCTGCGGGCGGCGGCGGGGGGTGGAGGGCCCTGGGCCGGGCGGGGTGGCGCGCTGACCAATGAGTGACCTGTTCGCGCCGCTGGCCGTGGGCTGTCTGGTGGCGGTGCTGTCGGCACTGGCCGTGATCCTCGTCCGCCGGCCGATTTATGCGGCCATCGCCCTGCTGGTTCACAGCCTGAGCCTGGCGGCGCTATTCGCGCTGCTGGCGGCGCCGATGGTCGCCGTGGGTCAGCTGATCATCTACTCCGGCGCGATCGTGGTGCTGTTCTTGTTTGTGGTCACGCTGCTGCCGACAGGCGGCCGCGAGTTGGCGCCTGGGAGCTCCAGACTGGTCATGGCCGCCGTAGCCGCCGCTGCGCTCTTAGTGGCCCTGTTCGCGTCGTTCGCCGCCAGCGCCCCACTAGCCACCGCCGCGAGTGCCGTCGCCGACCTCGGCGTGGCCGCCGTAGGCCGAGCCCTCTTCGGCCCGCTCCTGGTCGCCTTCGAGCTCACCGCTCCCCTGCTCCTGGTAGCCATGGTCGGCGCCGTCGTCATCTGGCGCCGCCACGAACCGCGCCCCAGAGTGGCCCCCAAGCCCCAGGCCGCAACCGAACCCCGCCGCCTGGTCATGCACCAATGAGCTCCGAGACCCTGGTCCTGGCTACCAGCGCCATGCTGTTCGCCGTGGGCGCGGCGGGGGCGTTGCTGCATCGGCACCCCGTGGCCATGTTGATGGCCGTGGAGATCATGCTCAATGCCGCCAACTTGCTGATCGTGCTCGGTGCGCGGGTGCGCGGTGGCGCTGACGCCGAGGCGGCGGCGTTGATCGTGCTCGTGCTGGCCGCAGCGGAGGCCGTCATCGGCCTGGCATTGGCGCTCGCATTCTTCCGACGCAGAACGGTGCCAGATGTGAACGAGGCAGCTGAGATCCGCGGATGAGCGAGCTTCTGGCCTGGGCCTGGATCTTCGCGCTGCCTGGCCTCGTGCTCACGGCCAGTGGGATCCCCAAAGACCAGAAGCGGGCGGGCTACGCCAGCTTGCCCGGGCCGGTGGTTCTGCTCGTGATCGCGGCCATCGCGTTCGCGCAGGGCACTGAGGCCAGCGTCACCTACCTGAACTGGCTTCCGTTCCTCGCGGACGGCGCCTTCCGCTCGCTCGCCGACCCGCTCAGCGCACTCCTGCTAGCCATCCTCGGCTTCGTCGCCAGTCTGGTGTACCTGTACTCGCTCGGCTACATGGCCGACGACCCTGGCAAGCGACGCTTCTTCGTCTATCTCGACCTGTTCGTCGCGTCCATGGCGACGCTGGTCCTGGCCGGCAACCTGGCCGTGCTGCTGATCGGCTGGACCGGCGTCGGTATCTCGAGCTTCCTGCTCATCTCGTTCTGGCGCGACAAGCCGGGCACCCTCGGCGCTGGCCTGCAGGCACTCGCCGCGAACGCCATCGGCGACGGTGCCCTCCTGCTCGCCGCGTCCATCGTCCCGAGCGGCTGCGGCGCCCTCGTCACGCTCCATACAGCCGAGTGCACAAGAAACCCAGGCGGCGCCGAATTCCTGGCGTTGCTGCTGTTCATCGCCGCCGCGGCCAAGTCGGCCCAGGGTCCACTCTATTTCTGGCTGCCCAACGCCATGGCCGGCCCGACGCCGATCAGCGCACTGATCCACGCCGCGACGATGGTCGCCGCCGGCGTGTACTTGCTCGTGCGCACGCATGCGCTGCTCGCGCTGGCACCAAACACCATGCTCGCAATCGCAGCCGTCGGTGTCGCGACGGCGCTCGCGGCAAGCGTGGCGAGCTACTTCCAGGCCAATTTCAAGAAAGGCATCGCATACTCGACGGTCGCCCAACTCGGCTACATGTTTGCGGCGGTTGGCGTTGGCGCGCCCTTCGCCGCTCTGTTCCACCTGTTCACGCACGCCGCCTTCAAAGCGCTGTTGTTCCTGGCGGCGGGCATCGTCATCCACGGCGCCGCCGGCCGCGAGGGCCTGCTCGATCTGCGCGGACTCGGACGCTTCTTTCCCTACAGCCGCTGGGGCTTCCTGATCGGCTCGCTGGCGCTGATCGGCATGCCACTCATCACGGCCGGCTCCTACAGCAAGGACTCGATTATCGAGGCTGGGCTCGAAAAGCAGCCGATCGTCGGCTGGCTGCTGCTCGGTGGGGTCATTCTGACCGGGCTGTACATAGGCCGATTGTTCTCGATCGTGTACCTGGCGCCCGCGAACGACCCGCACACGGTGCATCGCGATCCCGACATTGAACGCCCAATGAATTGGGCGCTGGTGCCATTGATGGTCGGCGCCGTGGCCTTTGGCTGGCTGGGCTCGTACCTGGTCGGGCACCTCGGCGACACAGCTGGCGAGATAGAGCACGTGCCCAGCTTGATCAACCTGAGCCTGCCGGGTTTGGCCGCGTTCGCCCTCGGTGCAATCGGCTTCGCGATCGCCTGGTGGCTCAGCCAGCGTGCGCCCGCGCAGGCTGCTGCGCCCGCGAGCGCCGACACCTCCTACGGCGCCGCGACGTGGGTGCGCGCTATCGCCGACGCCGGTTACGCCGTCTCGTCGGGGCTCGCACGCGTGCAATCCGGCGTGCTGCCGCGCTATGCCTTCGGCTCCTTGCTCGCCGTCGCCGCGATCGTCCTGGTCCGCGTGAGCCTCAGATGACCTTCGTGCCACCCAACCTGGGCATGTCGAATCACGCGTTGTTGGCCATCGGCGTACTGGTGCTCGGCGCCATCGTCGTGCTGCTGCTTGTCAACGTGATTTCAACAAAGGCGACGGTCGCGGTAGGTCTCGGTGTGCCTTTCGCGCTGGTCGCCGCGATTGTTGGCCTGCAGGCGCCGCTGCCCTTTGCCCTGGCGATCGTCGGGCTGTCCCTCGTGGCGACGATTGCGCTGCTGCTATTGCCCGCGCTCGAAGCGGAGGTGCCGGCCCAGGTTGCCGAAACCGCGGCGCTCTTGTTGCTGGGCACGGCCGGCGCTATTGCGCTCGCCAGCGCCGGGGATCTGCTACAGGTGGTCGTCGGGCTGGAGACGCTGGCGCTCAGCGCCGTCACGCTCGTCGCCATTGGTCGCGGCGCGCGGCCGCTCGAGGCTGCCTTCAAGTACTTCGTGTTGGGCGCCATTTCACTGGGCGGGCTGCTGTACGGCCTCGGGCTGATCTACCTGGGCACGGGCTCGTTTGGCTTTCCGAAGGCGGCGCAGCTCAGCAATACGACGACGCTCATCGGCGCCGTGCTGGTTGGCCTGGGCATCGCCTTTGAGCTGGCGGTGTTCCCATTGCATTGGGGTGGCCTGGACGCCTATACGGCGGCGGCACCCGCTCTGGCGGGGTATGTGATGAGCGCGAGCAAGCTCGCCGCGGCTTTTGCCCTGGGTCGGCTGGTCCTGGCGACGGGGGTGCCGGTCGCGCAAGTGCTGGTCTGGGTCGGCGCGGTCACGATCGTCTGGGGCACGTTTGGGGCGCTCGCGCAGGGCCGCGACTTGCGGCGGATGCTGGGCTACTCTGCCGTCACCCACGCCGGGTTTATCGCATTGGCTGTGGGCTCCGGGCCGAGTGGCCCGATCACCGCCGCGTTCTACGCCGCTGTTTACGGCACCATGGCCATGCTGGTCTTCGCGGCCCTGGCCACGACACCTACGGGCGACATCAGCACGCTCGGCCGGTTCCGCTCCGCCGCGCTGGCGCTCGGCCTGTTCTCGCTCAGCGGTATCCCGCCCACGCCTGGCTTCTGGGCCAAACTGGCCGTCCTGGTCGTGGCCTGGCAAGCCGCCGGCGCCATACCCACCCTGATCGCGGTCGCCGGCGGCGTCTTCAGCGTGCTGTACTACCTGCGCCCGATTCCCGAAATCTTCGCCGCGCTCCGCGCCAGCGCCGCCGAGCGGCTGCCGGTTACTAGTCCGGGGATAGCCCTGGCAGCCGCCCTGGTCATCATCTTGGGCCTGTTCCCAGGCCTCGCATGGACGCTCGCGCGCGCAGGCTAGCGACGAAGGCCCGAACCGACGCGCCCCTCGGCGATGTCTTTGAACCGCTGCAGGTCTTCCTCGATCATCTTGTCGGGATTCTGGAGCACTCGCGAGGCGGCCTCGCCGACGGGGCCACCGGGCGGTGAGGCCCACTGCATGATGACGTGCACTTCGGTGTCGCCGCCGATCTCGGTAAACGTCACCGTGCCCGTGGTGCCCATGTCACCCTCGCGCGAGTTCCAGCCGATCGCCTTGTTCGGATGGTCCTCCGTAAGCTCGGCGTCGTACTCGACGCTCTTGCCCAGCGGCCCGTGGATCTTCCAGTGCGACAGGCGACCCTCGGCGTCGCTGATCTGCACGTCCTCGACGTGCTCCATGAACCGTGGGAAGTTCTCGAAGTTGCGCCAGAACTGGTAGACCTGCGAGGCAGGCGCCTTGACGCGAATCGTGCGCTCGACTCTTTGCATGCCTACGCAGGGGCAAGATACATGCCGATTTTGCCCCGCACCGGCGACGGCACGCAGCATGCTTAACAAAATCGTCGAGCAGCACGCATGGCCGTACGCACGAGTCACGTCACCACGCGCAGCGCAAACTATGCGCTTGGTCCCGGCGCCGAGCTGCCCATCGCGCGCATTGTCGCCGTGCTGCTGCTCGTTCTGCCGCTGGTCGCGTACCTGGTCGCCTCGAATCAGGCCAAACAAGGGCCGTCAGAAGAAGCGAGGCAGATCGCGGCTATCAACCCGAAACAGATCTTCGCGGATAACACGCCGCACTTCCTGCCCAAGCCCGTGGCGGCCATGCCTGCCGACGCCGACGCCGGCCCGCCCGCGCCAGCGGCGTCTGAGCCCGAGCCGGCACAGACGACTGAGCACGTCAAGGTGGCCAACACCGGCGGCGTCGGCGCCATCCTGCGCGCCGATCCACCACGCGGTCGCCAGATCGCGGCGCTGCGTGATGGCCAGGTCCTCGAGGTGCTCGAGCACCGCACCGTCGCCGACAGCGACTGGTTGCGCGTGCGCACCGCGGAGGGCGCCGAGGGCTGGATCTTCTCGCGCCTGGTCGGTCCCGCCCAGTAGACCCCCAAACGGGGGACACGCGTGTAGGCAGACATCGATTCGTCTACTACAACCTGCGCTCCCTGGAGGCCGAAGTCAGGGGTCAGGGATCAGGGCCAGGGGCCAGGGGTTTATGGCGCGCAGCTTCCCAGACAATCCTCCCGAAGGGTGCGCGCCGGCGCGCGGCGCGTGCGGTGACGGCGGCGTTCGCTCGCAGGCGGGAGCCCAACTCCTGACGCCTGACGCCTGACGCCTGACCCTGAGCTCTGGTCACAAGTGGGCATAGATGCGCACGCCGAGATCGGCCCATTGCCACAGAAAGAGCGCGTCCTCGGCCACCAGGCCAGCGCAGCCGTGGCTCGACGGGATGCCGAACTCGTCGCGTGGCTTCCAGTAGTTCTCGTGGAGCGCCTTGCCATCGGCGCTGAAGTACTGCGTCCAGCGCACGTTCTCGACTTTGTAGTCGGCGCGCTGCGCATCCAGCCCAATGAGCGTGTTCGACTCCATGGTCTCCTTCTCCACCCGCCGCTGGATCGCATAGAGCCCCGGCGCGGTCTCCCAGCCTGGCCGACCTGTAGACGTGCGCGCCACGCGCACGGCCGCGTCCGCCTCATAGGCGACCACGACCTGGTGCGTCAGGTTCAAATCGATCCAGCGAGCGCGCTCGGCAGCGGCGGCAACCGGCGGCGGCGGCGCGGCAGGCAACGCCACTGGCCGCAGCACGGAGCTATACAAGTACATATCATCGGCCAGAACGGCCCACGTCGGGTTGTCCTTGATCACTTCTTCGCCGGCCACCCAGCTCGAAACGACCAGCGGCAAGCCTGACGGAAGCTCAGCCAGGGCAGGCATGCGAGTCGAGGGCGCGGGGCGCAGGTTGGCGCCGTCGATCGCCGAGATGCCCCACCAGCGCGCCGGTGCGTCGATTCGCACTGGCTCGTCGATTGGCCCAGCGTACTCTGCGTCGAGCCATGCTTCGGCGCCCGAGTAGGGGTCCTGCACGTGCAGCCGCGGGCCGCGCTGAATGTCCGTCTGCTTGAAAACCGTCCACGCCGGCACCATGCCGAGCATCAGCGAACCATCAGCGTCAGCCCACAGCGGCGCATCGGCGACCGCGGCCAGCCAGCCGATCGCGAGGTCATCGGGCGGCGGCGGCAAATCGGCCGGCGGCCAGCCTGGCGGCGGCGCACCCGACGGTCCGACGGCCAGCGCATCGACCCACGCATAGTTGCGACTGCGCGCGACGAGCACTAATATCCTGCCCCCCACCTGGGGGCGCGCGATGGCGAAATAGTCCCATCGCGCGGCGGTGCCCAGCGGCTCGGCGGCGTCGTCCGGGCCACTCCACAGCGTGAGCGACCGTAACGCTTGCAACCAAACAGGGCCGCCCGGCGTCGAAATAGGAGGAGGAGTTGGACGTGGAGTTGGCTGTACCTGCGGCGCGGCTGCAGGCGGCGTCGGCGTGGTTCGCACCTGCGCGGCGGCGTCGGATGCCGCGAGCACACGCGCACCTGGCGTCGCCAGCGACACGGCGCTCACACCGAGCGCAACAAGGCGCAAGAAATCCCGTCTCGAGTGAGTTCCTGACATAGTTAGCGAGCGCAAGAGTCTACTGGCACGCGTTATGCACGCCCAATTAGCTGCAATGAGGAGTTTGGGGCGCGGAGGTAGAGCGGAATAGAAACGTCCAATGTAGTGTTCTATAGGGTGAACGCGCATGTTTGATGGCGGTTGTGTAACGTCGCCCAGCGCAGGATCGTTGTTTCTCAGACCTTGACGAACGCGCGAGAGATGATAGAGTGGGGTAGCAGTCTTGTCCGCCGGGGTGTGGGCTGTGCTTGGCACTCGCCGACAGCTTCCAACCGGGGCGACAATGCCGCCGCCCAAGCCGCAGACCTGGTTCGGGCGGCTTTTTTGACCCCTCAGTAATGGGGGGGACCCAGGAGCAACGAAACACAGTGAGCCTTGATCTTCTCCACGAAAATGAGGAACTCCTCGGGACCGACGCCGAGCGAGTAGACAACGAAGCTGAAACGGAGGTCGTCGCGGCCGAGCCGATCAGTCGCTTCGGGCTACTGTCCGAAGAACTGTCCGGTGGTGCGGGCGCGATGTACCTGCGCGAAATCGCACATCACGAGCTGCTCACGGCACAGGAGGAGGTCTCACTGGCACAGCGCCTCGAGTCGGGCAAGGCGGCGCTGCGCGAGCTCGCTACCGCGGACGACACGCTGGATGCAACTCGCCGCATGGAGCTCGAACACCAGGCCGAAGACGGCGAAAAGGCGCGTCGACGGCTCATCGAGTGCAACCTGCGCCTGGTGGTATCGGTCGCTCGACGCTACCTCGGCCGTGGCTTGAGCTTCCTGGACCTGGTCCAGGAGGGCAATATCGGCTTGCAGATCGGCGTCGAGAAGTACGACTGGCGCCGCGGCTTCCGCTTCAGCACGTACGTGTACTGGTGGATTCGCCAGGCCGTAACGCGCGCGATCGCGGACCAGAGCCGCACGATTCGGCTGCCCGTCCACGTCACGGAGTTCCTGACTAAGACGGCCCGCGCCGAGCGCGAGCTGGCGGCGGAGCTTGGCCGTGAGCCGACGGTCGACGAGGTGGCGCAGTTCCTCGACATTGATCCCGAACGCATCAACGAGGCACGGCGTGCCGCGCGCATGCCGCTTTCGCTCGAGACCCCGTTGGGCGAGGACGGCGAGCTGACGCGCGGTGACCTGATCGGCGACGATACCGCCGCCGATGCTGCCCGCCAGTCGGCTGAGGCGTCGGACCTGTCGGAGCGCCTCGAGTCCGCCCTCGACGAGCTGCACCCGCGCGAGCGACAGGTGCTGCGCCTGCGGTTCGGTCTCGACCGTGGCCACGAGCGCACCCTGGGCGAGGTCGGCGAAGAGCTCGGCGTGAGCCGCGAGCGCATCCGGCAGATCGAAGCCGAGGCGCTGGCCAAGCTACGGCGCATGCCGCGCCTGCGGCGCGAGCTACTGGAATACGTCAGCTAGCCTGAAGGACCGCCGACGGAGGCGGTCTCTTCATTTAAGCTGGTCGGCATGACCGCCGTCGCTGCGCCCGTCACGCCCCCAAAACAACGCCGCCTGAGCATCGCAGACGAGGAGCGCGCCCAGCGGGTGTCGCGCGTGCGCGACCAACCCGGCTTCCGTCACTCCGACACCGCCCTGGTCACCGAAGACGGCATCGAGCTCGCGACCTACTACCCGCGCGACCTCGGCTCGCTGATCGTCTGATACGCTCGCGCGCATGTCGCGCACCCGCCTTCTCGTCGCCGCCGCGTTATTCCTGTCCGCGTGTGGTCCCGGCGCCACGCCTGCCGCGCCAACCAACCTCCCGGCCGCCGCCGCGACGGCGGTACCTGCGGCCGCCGCCACCGCCGCGCCCGCTGCCGCGACCGCTGTCAGCGCCGCGGCGACCGTGGCGCCGACGGTCCAGGCCGCCGCGAAGCCGGCCGCGACGGCCGTCGCCGCCGCAGCGCCGACCCTTGCCGCTGTCGCCCCAACTGTCGCCGCAGCCGCGGCCACGGCCGCGGGCCAGCCCAAGCGCGGCGGCATCCTCAAGATCGGCCTGCAGGCCGACCCGACCTCGCTCGATCCGCAAAAGACCAGCCTGACCGCCCTCTTCCACGTCACCGAGCACATCTACAGCCTGCTCGTCCAACTCGGCCCCGATCTCACGGTCAAGCCCGACCTGGCCGAGAAGTGGGACATCTCCGCCGACGGCAAGACCTATACGTTCACCCTGCGCAAGGGCGTCAAGTTCCACAGCGGTCGTGCGCTGACCGCGGCAGACGTCAAGTACACGTTCGATCGCCTCGTCGACAAGGCAACCGCTTCGCCCAACGCCAGCTTGCTCGCGCCCGTCGAGACCGTCGCGACACCCGACGAGAGCACAGTCGTCGTCACGCTCAAGAAGCCGGATGCGTCATTCCTGACCAACCTGAGCGGCCCGGCGGTCGTAATCATCAACAAGGACGCCGTCGAGAAGAATGGCGACCTGACGAAGACCGCGGACGGCACAGGTCCGTTCAAGTTCAAGGAGTACGTGCCCAATACGCGCGTCGTACTCGAGCGCAACGCCGAGTACTGGGAGAGTGGCAAGCCATACGTCGACGGCATCGAGATGACCATCGCCGCCGACGACACCGCGCGCACCGCCGCCGTCCGCACCGGCACGGTCGATTTCATCGAGTACGCGCCGCTCAAGGACATTCCTGTCCTGAAGAACGACAACAGTCTGGCCCTGGCCGGCGATCAGAACACCAACATTCGTTTCATTGGGCTCAACGTCACGCGCAAGCCGTTCAGCGACTTGAAGGTGCGCCAGGCGATCGCGCTGGCCGTAGACCGCGAGGCAGTCCTGGGGCCGGCCGTCTTCGGCTTTGGCACGCCGACGCTCGAGATCTTCCCGCCCGGCTACTGGGCCGGCCTGGGCACCAAGCCGGCCAACGCCGACATCGCCAAAGCCAAAGCACTCCTGACCGAAGCCGGCTACAAGGACGGCTTCAGTACCACCATTCTGAGCTGGTCGCAGTACTCCTTCCTTTCCAACGCGGCGGTCGTGGTCCAGGAGCAGCTGAAGCAGATCGGCATCTCGTCGGACATCAACTTGGAAGAGAACGCCGCGTTCATCAAGGACTATCTCGACAACAACTTCGACTTGACGGTCTCGGGCACGAGCGCCTATGTTGACCCGAACGACATCTACTTGCGCAACTTCGGCACCGGCCAGCCGTCGAATGCCGTGCGCTACAGCAATCCCAAAGCCGACGAGCTGATCGCCGCTGGCACGGCGACAACAGATCAAACCAAACGAAAGCAGATTTACCAGCAGTTACAGCAACTGCTGCTGGATGACGTGCCCTGGGTCAACCTGTACATCGCCAATCAATTCGAGGCGATGAAGACGTACGTCAAAGGCTATACGCATATTCCTACGGGGACGAACTACACGCTCAAGGATGTCTGGCTGGACAAATAGCCGTCGGCCGTCAGCCGTCAGCCGTCAGCCGTCAGCGACACCGAACGACAGCCAGTGCGTAAGTACCTGCTGACGCGCGTCGCGCTCCTCGTGCCAGTCCTGCTGGGCGTGTCGATCGTAACGTTCTCGCTTATTCGGCTTGTTCCCGGCGATCCGGTCACGGTCATCCTTGGCCCAGACGCGCGGCTCACCGCCGACCAGGTCGCGAATATTCGCACGCAGTATGGGCTGGACGATCCCGCGCCCGTGCAATACGCGAAATGGCTTGGCAAAGTGCTGAGCGGTGACATCGGGACCTCGTTCCGGACCGGCCGCAGCCTCACCCAGGAGCTCGCGCTACGCCTGCCAGTAACCTTGGAGCTCACGGCACTGGCAGTCGTGCTGGGCATCGTGCCAGCCATCCTGGTCGGCATCCTGGCGGCGGTCCGACGCAACTCGGCCGCGGACTACATCGCGACGATGAGCACGCTCGTCGGCATCTCGGTGCCGAACTTCCTGCTGGCGACGCTGCTCGTGCTGGCGTTTTCGATCTGGCTGCGCTGGCTGCCACCCATCGGCTACGTCGAGCTCAACATCGACCCACTGGGCAATCTCAAAACCATGCTGCTGCCGGCGATCAGCCTGGGCCTGCCGTTCGCGGCCATCATGATGCGCATCACGCGCTCGTCGGTGCTCGAGGTGCTGGGCCAGGACTACGTACGCGTCGCGCGCGCCAAAGGGCTGCGCTCGGATGGAGTCCTGGGCCGCCACGTGCTGCCCAACGCGGCCATCCCGGTGATCACCGTGGGCGGTATTCAGATCGCGCGACTGCTCGGTGGCGCCGTCATCGTCGAGACGATCTTTGGTCTGCCCGGCATCGGCCGCTACGTCTACGAGGCGATCAGCATGCGCGACTATCCCGTCGTGCAGGGGGTGACCCTGGTTGTGGCGTTGGCGTTCGTCCTGGTCAGCCTCATCGTCGACGTGCTGTACGCCGTCGTCGATCCACGCTTGCGCATGGCGGACTGAACGCGTGCAGCAAGTCGACGTCCAGACCCGGCCGGTCGGCCTGGTCCAGACCCCGCCCAAACAACGGGCACAGTCGATCAAGCCCAGACCAAGCTGGGTCCGCGGCCTGCTGCGCCAACGCCTCGCGCTGACGGGTCTGATCCTGGTGCTCTTCTTTTCCGTTGTCGCCATTGGCGGGGCGCGCGTCGCCCCGTACGGCTTCAGCGAGCAGCACTCGCGCGACCGCATGCAACCCCCAGGCGGCGCCTACGTGCTCGGCACCGACGAATTCGGCCGCGACATCTTCAGTCGCCTGCTCTACGGCGCGGGCATCTCGTTCCAGGTCGGCGTCATCTCAGTTGGCATCTCCGGGCTGGCCGGCATCCTGCTCGGCCTGGTCGCCGGGTATCGAGGCGGCTGGGTCGACGCGATCCTGTCACTGCTCATGGACGTCGTCTTTGCCTTCCCGGCGATCCTGCTGGCAATCGCGATCATCGCCATGCTCGGCTCGTCGCTGCCCAACGTGATGCTGGCCATCGGCATCGTCAACACGCCGACGTTCATGCGCGTCGTGCGTGGGTCCACGCTGTCTTTGCGGCGCACGACGTACGTCGAGGCCGCCGTGTCGCTCGGCGCACCGACGGTACGCGTGCTGGCGCGACATGTCTTTCCCAATCTGGCTGCGCCGTTGATCGTCCTGGCCTCGCTCAACTTCGCCTTTGCCGTGCTTGCCGAGGCCTCGCTCGCATTTCTCGGTTTGGGCAACAAGCCACCGTCGCCCTCGTGGGGATCGATGGTCAGCAGCAGCTACGGCTTCCTCGAGATCGCGCCGTGGGCGGCGCTTTTCCCCGGCGCCGCGATCGCGCTGACCGTGCTCGGCTTCAACCTGCTAGGCGACGGTGTGCGCGACGCGCTCGATCCACGCCTGCGGTACTAACCAGAGCGCAGCGCGCGGCCGAGGCCACGCACGTCCGGCTCTCCATCGATGGCGAGAATCCGCTCGGCCAGACCGTGCGCATCGCCCATCGTCTCCGAAGCCAACGAAACGAACTTGCCAACCAGCGCCGCGCGGGGCACCGGGTTCTCTGGCTCACCAGTGGCGAACTCGATTCGCGCGGACAACACCCTGCCATCCCGAAGTGAAATCTCGGCCGCGGCCGGCCAGCGCCGCGGATAATCGGCATCGAGCGACGAGTCGCGAAAACAGTCAGTGCGCGCCATCAAGGAGCGGATCGTGGGGTTGCGCAGGTGCTCGGACGCGAACGCGTCGAGCCCACCTGAGCCAAGGACCAGCGCGACCGCGGCGGCGTATGGTGCGCTGAACTGGGCGTCGACCATGCTCTCTGGCGAGCGCTTCTGTTCGATCGGCTCGGCCACGAGCAGCGCGCCGCCGCTCAGCACGCCGAGCCGAATACGCTCCACGTCGTCGGGCGAGACATGATGCTCGCGCGCCAGCTGGAGAACGCAGTCGATCAGCCCGTGGTTATACCGACAGCAGGCGTACGGCTTGATCGACACGCGCATGACCTGCAGTGGCGCGCCGAGTCGATCGAGGAGCAGCTCTAGTTCAGGTGCGTCGGAGTACGCATGCAGCACGCCCAGGCGACCTTCGAAGACGGTCGCCGGGCCACTGAAGCCGGCTCGGGCGAGGTGCGCGGCGGTGATGCCCGCGTGGCCGGCCCAGCCCGGGTTGAGGCGCTTGGTCCACGCGCCATCCGCCAGATACTCGAGCGAGCCCGATGCGAGCGTGCCCGCGATGCCCAGCGCCGCCACGAGCTGCGCCCGACTCAGCCCGAGCAGTCGACCCGCCGCCATCGTCGCGCCGAACACACCCGCCACGCCGGTGGGATGGAACCCGCGCGCGTACGCCGAGGCGGGATTGAGCGCGTCGCCGACGCGCATGGTGACCTCGTAGCCAGCCACAATCGCTTCGAGCAAGTCCCGCGGTGTGGCGCCAAGCTCCTCGGCCAGAGCGAAGGCAGGCGGAATGACCGCCACGCCCGGGTGCAGCGACGACTCCGTCGTGACGTCGTCCAGCTCGACGGCATGGGCAGCGGTGCCATTGGCCAGCGCGGCCCACGCTGCGCCCGTTGCGCCCCCGCCGCCGAACAGGCTCGCGCTGCCCGCTCCACCGAGCTGCATCGCTACTTGCAATGTTGGCGCGCTCGACGGCTGGCGCGCACCAGCTAGCGCTACACCGAGCAGGTCGAGCAGCAGCTCACGTGTCCGCGTCTGCACCTCTGGCGCCAGCCGGTCCCAGGTGAGCGCAGCGCAGAACTCAGCCAGGACCCCCGCGGCGGTGGTCGCCGGTGACGCAACGGTCGCCATGTCGGGAGTGTACGTGCCACCCAGCCGCTCGAGGACCGACCGCGCCAGGTCAGCCATGGCATCGCGCAGCTCAGGTGGATCGAGCACATCGGTCTGCCTGACGAAAACTGTCAGGTACTACGCCGTAGGCTGGGGCTATGACGAACTTCGTACTGATCGGCGGCGCCTGGATCGGTGCCTGGGCGTGGCGTGATGTCGTCGCCACACTCCGCGAACGCGGCCACGATGTCTACCCGCTGTCGCTGACGGGCCTCGCTGAGAGGGTCCACCTTGGCTCGCCCCAGACCAATCTCGACACACACCTCACCGATGTCATCAATCTGTTTGAATACGAGGATCTCCAGGACGTGGTGCTGGTCGGCCACAGCTACGCCGGCGCCGTCGTAACGGGCGTGGCAGACCGCACGCCCCACCGCCTGAAGACTCTGGTGTACTGCGATGCCGGTCCGATCGCCGATGGCATGAGCTTCATCGGCACGCAGTCCGAGCACGGTCAGGCCGAGCTGCGCAACACGGTCGGCGAACACGGCGACGGCTGGCGCTTACCTTTTCCAGGCTTCGAGGCACTCGGCGAGCAAGCCAGTCTCGCCGGGCTGGACGGCGCTATTCGCCAGCGCATGCAAGCGAAGGCGGTCGGCCACCCCTTCGCCACGTGGACCCAGCCGTGGCATCGCACGCGGACCGAGCCGGCGAAATACGCCGAGGTGGTGATCGTGTGCGAAGACGGCCAGCGCTTCCTCCCGATCGTGAAGAGCATGCTGCCTGATGTGCACGTGCGCGAGCTCGACACCGGCCACTGGCCGATGCTGTCGAAGCCCACCGAGCTCGCCGCGATCCTTGACGGCATACGATGACGGCGCGTGAGCTACGACCTGGTAGTGCTCGGCAACGTCGTCACCCCGACGGGCGTGCTCGCACCTGGCGCAGTCGCCATCGCTGACGGGCGCATCGCTGACATCCTGCCCGAATCCGAGGCGCCCGAAGCGCGACAGGTCCTCGATCATCACGGTAGCTGGATCCTGCCGGGCGCCATCGACGCCCATGTGCATTGCTTCAGCTCGCCGCAGGAAGGCTTTACCAACGCCACCCGTGCCGCCGCCGCGGGCGGCGTGACCACAATCGTCGAGATGCCGTACGACGCCGGCGCGCCCGTCACCGCGCGCGCGGTGCTCGAGCGCAAGATCGAACGGCTCGAACGCGACGCGATCGTCGACGTCGCCCTGCTGGGCACGATTCGCAAGAAGAACGGCACGCGTGAGATCTCTGGCCTGGTCGACGGCGGCGTATGCGGGTTCAAGCTGTCGATGTTCGAGACCGATCCCGAACGCTTCCCGCGGATTGCCGATGGCGATCTGCTCGAGGCATTCCGCCTGATTGGCGAGGCCGGTCTCACCGTCGGCGTCCACGCCGAAGACGGCGACATTATTTATCCCCTCGTCGAGCAGTACCAGGCCGCGGGCAAGACGTATCCACGGGCGCATTGCGAGACGCGCCCGCCCATCTCAGAAACAGCTTCAGTCGCGTTGGCGCTCGAGCTCGCCGAAGCCGCGGGTGCTCGACTGCACATCTTCCATGCCAGCCTGCCGCGCACCATCGAACTGGTCGCGGCCAATGCGCGCGCAACAGCTGAGACCTGTCCGCACTACTTGCTGCTCGACGAACGCGACATGGATCACCTGGCCGGCTTCGGCAAGATCAACCCGCCGCTACGCCCGCCGGACGCCGTGGCTGGCCTGTGGGACCTCGTGGCTGGCGGCGCGGTGACGATGATCAGCTCGGATCACGCGCCCTGGCCACCCGAGCGCAAATCCAATCGCGCCGACATCTTCGCCAATGCCTCGGGCACGCCCGGCGTCGAGACGCTGCTGCCGCTGATGTACAGCGCTGGCGTCGCAGGCGAGCGCTTCAGCATCGAGCGGCTGGCCTGGTTGATGGCCGAAAGCCCGGCCCGCACGTTCAACCTGTATCCACGCAAGGGCCGGCTGGCGCGTGGTTCGGACGCCGACCTCGTGGCGATCGATCCGAGTGCCACCTGGAGACTGCGCGGCGCCGAGCTGCAGTCGAGCGCGGGCTGGACGCCTTACGAGGGCCGTCCGATGCACGGCCGCATCCAGCTGACCATGGTGCGCGGGCAGGTTGTGTATGACGGCAGTGGCGTGACCGCCGCGCCTGGCTATGGTGCGTTCGTGCGCCCGCTGCCGTGACCCCAGACGCTGATCGCCTGGCCGCTGAGTGGGCGGCGATCAGTACGTTTCGCGACGCTACTCAGGCGGGCTGGACACGTCGCCCATTCACGGCCGCCTATGGTCAGGCGCGCGCCTGGCTGAGCGCATGCATGGCCGAGGCCGGACTGGACGTCGAAGTCGATGCCGGCGGGAACCTCCTGGGGCGGCGTGCCGGGACCGATCCGCGCCTGCCCAGCATCATGCTCGGCTCGCACACCGACACGGTCACCGGGGGCGGGCGCTTCGACGGCATCGCTGGCGTGCTCGCCGCCGTCGAAGTGGCTCGGTGTCTGCCCCCCGCCCGCTTACGCCACACCCTGGAAGTCGTCGACTTTTTGGCCGAGGAGCCAACCGACTTCGGCATCTCGACCGTCGGCAGCCGCTCGCTTGCCGGCGCCTTGTCTGTCGATATGCTGGCGTTGGAGAGTGAAGGCCGCACACTTGCCGAGGCCATCGCATCCGTCGGCGGCCGGCACGAGGCGATCCGACGCCGCGACGACATCGGTCTGTACCTGGAGCTCCACATTGAGCAGGGCCCGGTGCTCGAGAACGAAGGCCTGCACCTGGGCGTGGTCACCGCCATCACGGGCATTGCTCGCTGCCACGTGCGCGTGACTGGTCGCGCCGATCACGCCGGAACCATGCCCATGGCGCAGCGCCATGATGCGCTTGCGGCCGCGGCTGAGATGGTGCTCGCCCTCGAGCACCTGTGGCAGGACGGCGCCGGCGTGGGCACGGTCGGACGGCTCGGCGTGTCGCCCAATGCGACCAACGTCGTGCCGGGCGCAGTTGAGCTGTGGGCGGAGATGCGCAGCGTCAACGCTCAAGTGCTCCGCCAACGGCTGGCCACGTTCGTGGAAACCGCGCAGGGAATCGCAGACCGCCGCCGCCAGACGGTGACTGTCACCACGCTATCCGACGAGGCCCCTGTGCCGATTGCCGACCACGTGCAGGCCGTGCTGGCCGACGTAGTCGCCAGCCTCGGCCACGAGCCGCGCCGCCTACCGAGCTACGCCGGCCACGATGGCAATCAAATCGCCAAAATCGTACCGATCGGTATGCTCTTCATCCCGAGCCGCGCCGGCCGCAGTCACTGCCCCGAAGAATGGACCGACCTCGCCGACGTCGCGCTGGGTGCGCAAGCTCTCGGCGAGGCCGTCCTGAAATTCGACGCTGCCTTGTCATCCTGAGCCTGCGAGGATCCGCTTGTCGGGACGTGCACGCGCGGGCAGGCGGATTCCTTCGCTTCGCTCGAGGACAGGCTC